>Ga0206961_1099_pt1 | contig 20432 bp, 21 predicted proteins | sample Alteio_BWOrgHeat_30_FD_153238 | JGI IMG/M metagenome (GOLD analysis project Ga0206961, IMG submission 153238) | Enriched cells from forest soil in Barre Woods Harvard Forest LTER site, Petersham, Massachusetts, United States -... | ecosystem: Environmental > Terrestrial > Soil > Temperate forest >...
AAGGATAAACGCTGAAAGCATCTAAGCGTGAAACCTTCCACAAGATGAGTTTACTTTTAAGGGCCGTTGTAGACTACAACGTTGATAGGCTATAGATATACAGGTGGTAACATCAAAGTCGAGTAGTACTAATTACCCGTAAGCTTTATTTTTTTATTTTACTTCTTATTTCAACTTCCCAATATGTACATTATTACGCCGGAAAAGCGTAATGCCGAATGCTCAACGCTCTATTGCGTTATGGCTTTTAGCCTTTAGCATTTTGCATTTATTTTCTTATGGTGGTTTTGCCAAGGGTGTTCACCTCTTCCCATACCGAACAGAGAAGTTAAGCCCCTTATGGCCGATGGTACTGCACAACAATGCGGGAGAGTAGGTAGCTGCCATATTCTTTGAAACCCTCCAATTTATTGGAGGGTTTTTTTATGCCCCTACACCAAGGATCTTTATTTGTATCACTTTACCATTATAGTTTTTGAAAATTGAGCAACAGAAACTTTGCTTTTATATATTTGCACAAGCCCTGTTATCGGATATGAAGAAGAACGTACTACTATATGCACTCATCATCGGAGTTTTTTCCTGCCTTATTTGGTTCGTTATCAATAAAGGAAAAAACCTTGTACCCAATACGCAGCTTATTTCAACAACAGTTTCTCCGTTAAATAAAATAGTAGATAAATCGGCGCCGGTCGTTATCTCATCCAACCAAAGTGTTGTTGAACAATTCTTGCATAATATAAAAAGTCCGCTGGGTTTATTATTACTGCAGATATTAGCGATCGTTTTTGTTGCAAAATTATTCGGAGCGATCTTTTCCGCACTTGGGCAACAAACCGTCGTGGGTGAAATGATCGTCGGCATATTTTTAGGGCCATCCATCATGGGCTTTTTCTTTCCTAACTTTTCTGCTTTTTTATTTCCACTCAGCTCAATGAGTAACCTGCAATTTTTAAGTCAGATAGGATTGGTATTTTTTATGTTCATCATCGGGATGGACCTGGATCTTGATAAATTAAAAAACAAAGCACATAACGCTTTAGTGATAAGTCACGTAAGTATCGCTTTCCCTTATTTTTTAGGCGTACTGGCTTCTTATTTTATATACCAGGAATTTGCACCGGTTAATGTTAGCTTTTTAGGCTTCTCTTTATTTATTGGAATAGCGATCAGCATCACCGCCTTTCCGGTACTTGCAAGGATCTTGCATGAACGTGGCCTGACAAGAACAGCCTTAGGAGCCATTGTGCTTACCTGTGCTGCCGCAGATGATATCACAGCCTGGTGCATACTTGCCGCTGTTGTTGCCATTGTAAAAGCAGGCAGCGTGTTAAGCGCTATGTTCACTATTTTACTGGCATTGATATTTGTATTTATCATGTTGAAATTGATACGGCCATGGATCAATAGCATCAGCAAGAGATATGATGAAGAAGAAGGATTGAACAAGAGATTGGTAATGATCGTTTTCTTTATTTTAATAGCCTCCGCTTACATCGCAGAGATCATTGGTATACACGCTTTGTTTGGCGCTTTTTTAGCAGGTGTTATCATGCCGCAAAGATTACAGTTCAAAGAATTATTGGCGAATAAAATTGAAGATATCAGCGTGTTATTGTTATTGCCTATCTTCTTTGCTTTTACAGGATTAAGAACACAAATAGGATTATTAAGCGAAGGCCATTTATGGGCAAGCTGCGGACTGATCATCTTTATTGCCGTGTTAGGAAAATTTGGTGGCAGCAGTATTTCTGCAAAATTAGTTGGCTACTCCTGGCACGATTCGCTTTCCATCGGGGCATTGATGAACACGCGCGGATTGATGGAACTGATCGTTTTAAATATTGGGTATGACCTTGGAATATTGTCTCCTGCTATATTTGCCATCATGGTTTTGATGGCGCTTACAACAACATTTATGACAGGACCATTATTAAATTTGATCGAATTCTGTTATAGAAAAAAACTCCCGACAGAAGAAATACCGATCACTCCTGTTGGAAAATTATCAGCTTAATTTTACCTGGTAAGTAAAAAATCCTTCATCAGATTTTTGTTTTTCAAATCCTATATTTTCATACAAGGTTTGAGCTGTATAATTATCAATCGCTGTTGATAGTTCAACAGATTTTGCACCATCTGCTTTTGCAAACTCCATTGCTGCTTTGATTAAGCTTTCTCCAATACCTTTTTTACGGTGATCGGATTCAACATACAGGTCATTTAGTATCCAGTATTTAATAGCGCGTACAGATGAATAGGCTGGATATAATTGTGTGAATCCAACAGGTAGTTTTCGATCATTGATCAATTCAAGCGCTACAAAAATTATTGATTCATTATTATCTTGTCTTGCCTGAATAAATTTCTTCGCTGCAACCATGTCTGATGGCTGTTTATAGAATATCCTGTATTTATTGAACAGCTCTATAATCAGGTCGGTTTCTTGTTTGTTGATTCTTTTTATTTCCATATAAGTATTATTTACTTGCAGTAAACATTTGCGCTAATAATGAATATAATTCAGGATGATGTTCTTTTAATGCTTCCGGCTTTTCAAAAAAGTATTCTGATACCACGGCTAAAAATTCGGCATCGTTTGTTGCTCCGTATAAATTAATATCAGAATGATTGCGCTGCTTCATCTGATTAATTGTTTCATGAATTTTATTGATCCAGGGCAGGATATAAGGCTTTGATAATAAATATTCCGGAACACCATCTGTTGTACCATCTGCTTTATCGATGAGGTGAAGAAATTCATGTATCACCGTATTGTGACCGTCTGTTGCATTTTTAAAAGAGGCGCGAACAGAGGGTTGTGATAATACCATTTGGCGCTGCATAGCACCATCGCCTACCATGCCTAAAATATTTCTTTGGTCACCATCGGTCTTGTATTCTTCATTAAAAGTATCCTTGTATAAAAGTACTTCATCAATATTGGTATACATCCAATCGGGAAAAGCGAAGATCGGAATGATAGCGCCTGATGCTATTAAAATATAATCAAGGTCACTTACTGTTGTGTTTACGCCGGTAATGATCACTGTTTGTAAAAATTGTGTAATGCGCTTTTCGAAAATTATTTTATTCTCATCACTAAGATCTTTGTAGAATGCCACATTGTTTAACAACAGTTCTTTAGTAGTAGCAGGCATCTGAAAGTCTTGAACTTTTTTTCTTCTCTTCGCAAAAAATAAAATACTAAAAAAAGCTATAACGATTAGGATGATCAGTGGTATCATTTAAAAACAACAGTATACTTTAGTGTATTTTGCTGTTATACAAGATACACTTAATTTTATTTGTCTAAATATTTGACCATGAATATTGTGAGAGGCATCAACAGGCTGATAGCATTTTTACTGGAGCTGGTATTAGTTATTGTATTGGGTTATGGAGGTTATTCTGTAGCAGAAAATGTATATTTGAAATATACGTTGGCCCTTTTATTGCCGGTTATAGCCATCGTATGCTGGAGTATTTATGCTGCGCCGAGGTCAGACAAAAGGCTGGAACAGCCGTGGCGAATGGCTTTCAGACTATCGCTTTATTTTATCTCCGCCATGTTATTATATACGATCGGAAAAACAACAATAGCAATAAGTCTGGCAACGATCGTATTGATAAACGAACTGATCGCTTTTTATTTTGAAGACTAACTAACACTAACATAATGGAAAACAATATTGTAAAATTTCGCTTTTTAAGTGAGCCTTCGGATGTGAATTTTGGTGGCAAGGTACATGGTGGTGCCGTAATGAAATGGATCGATCAGGCGGCTTATACCTGTGCGGTTAACTGGAGCAGCCAGTATTGTGTAACTGTATATGTTGGCGGTATAAGATTCTTTAACCCCATCATCATCGGCGATATTGTAGAAGTGGAAGCGCGCTTAATTTATACCGGTACAAGCAGTATGCATATTTCGGTTGATATCAGTACCATCAATCCTATAAATAAAAAGGAGACAAATGCTACGCATTGTATCATTGTATTTGCTGCGGTAGATACAAATGGTAAAACTATTCCGGTACCAAAATGGATCCCGCCGACTGAAGAGGATAAAAAATTAGAACAATACGCAATCCGCCTCAGCGAAATGCGTAAAGAATTGAATAGCGAGATGCAGGATTATTTTGAAAAGAAGAAAGGATAATGCTATCATTCATAGCCTCTTTTGTCATGCTGAGGAACGAAGCATCGTATTCTTATTGTTGCATAACTGATTGATTAACGATCAGATCCTTCGTGCCTCAGGATGACAGGAGCTTTTTAATTTGATGCTTTTTTATATCCGGGAATGGTTTTATTAAAAACCTGCTCCCGCATCAAATTTACTTTTGAACAAAATGGAATATGTTTTAGTAGCATCATCAACCGTTAAAGCTAACTCAGGGTTATACGTATCACTATTCGCATACCCTGTAAATAATATTATTTTTTGTGTGCCCTTTGTGGAGATGTTCTTTTGGAAACAAAGTCTCGATAAAGAATCTGTTAGTTGGTTAAATACATAATCGGCAGACATTTCAGTGTCAAATGTTAATACCAGTTGAGCGCCTTTTTCAAAAATAAGTCCGCCGCCATCATCAACAGTAAAGAAATCCAGACGTCCATCCTTAATACCCATTTTAAAAAAGGGATGTTTTTTAAAATGCATAGAAGTTATTAAGTGCTTGGCATTGTCACCTTCGGGAGGTGTTAAATAGCCATTCTCCGGCTTTTCTCTTGCTAAGTAAGGAAAATTATTTTGCAGGAAATTAAAAGTAGCCGTATCGGTTTTTCCATAAACGTATGCATTGCACAATAGTTTATTGGAGAAATCATTTACGTTTTCTTTTTGTGCAAATGAGTTCAATGAGATCATCGACAATATAGCAATAGAGAGTATGTAATTTTTCATATAGCAATTAACGTTTAAGTTGTTAATTTATTTTGATAATGATGCTGAATAAAGAACAAATGCTGAAATCCAAATTAGTCCTCCATCTCTTCTTTAAGCGTTGGCGTAATTGTTACCAGTAATTTATCAATACGTTGGCTGTCCATATCAATAATTTCAAAAGTGAAACCGCGCCATTCGAATTTTTCAGCGATATGTGGTATGCGTTCGAGCTGGTTGAGTACAAAGCCGGCGAGGGTATCGAATTCATGTTCGCCTTCGTTCATCCAGTCTGCTTTATCAAAGTGGGTTAAAAAATCATAGAACGGTATTTGTGCGTCTACTAGGAAAGTGCCGTCGGTTCTTTCTACTATTTCGTATTCGTCTTGTCCGGTTTGTGGTACATCGCCTACGATGGCTTCTAAGATATCGTTCAGCGTTATCATTCCTTCCAATGTTCCATACTCATTTACAATAAAGCAGGAGTGGATCTTTGTCTGCTTTATTTTTTCGAGTACCTGGTAAGGCGTATTATTTTCCGGAACAAATAGTGCGGGTTTTGAGAGGTCTTTTAGGATTGTTGTTGGCGCAACTTTTAAAAGATCTTTTATATAAATGATGCCCTTGATATCATCGATCTGTTTATCGCAGATAGGATAAGTAGAGTAGGGTATTTGTTCAAATTTATCTTTTACCATTTGTACGGTGTCGTTCATATCGAACCAGATAATATCTGTGCGGTGCGACATCAGCGAAGTAATATTTCTATCACCCAAATGAAGGATACGCTCGATGATATCTTTTTCTTCTTCTTCGATAGAACCCTGTTCTGTTCCTTCTGATATCAATGCTTTTATCTCATCATCTGTAACGGCGTTATCAGGCGTGGTTTTTTGTACATTGAAAAGATTGATGGTTAAATTGGTAATAGAAGTAAGTAACCAAACGATCGGGTGCACGATCTTGGACAATACATTCATTGGCCCTGCAACAAAACGCGCGATCGGCTCGGCGCGTAGCATGCCAAATCTTTTTGGTATCAACTCCCCTAAAATGATCGAAACAAATGTTACAATAATTACGACGATGCCGGTAGAAATATCTGCTGCATATTGTTGAAAAAGATAAACATGAATATGTAAAATATAAGGCTTTAAATAGCCGCCGAATTTTTCTCCCGAATAAACACCGGTAAAAATGGAAATGAGGGTAATACCAATTTGGGCTACGGATAAGAATTTTTCCGGGTCTTCGGCTAACTCAAGTGCTGCTTTGGCTTTTGCATCACCTTTGTTAGCCATGGCCTCTAGCCGGGGCTTTCGGGCGCTTACTAAAGCGATCTCGCTCATCACGAAGAGCCCGTTTATTAGGATCAATAACAATAAAATGACGACCTCTGACATTTGACTAAGCTAATGCAAATTTTTTGTTGAACAATGTTCCAGCCAAATATCCGATAATAATTCCAACTAAAGCACCGCTGGCAACATCAATTGGATAATGTACGCCTACATATAGTTGAGCATAGCAAATGCTGAATGCCCAGAAAAAGAATAAATAGGCCCAATTGCCTATCTGATCTTTTAAGGCAAGGTATAAAAAGGTAGCCATGCTAAAATGATTGGCCGCATGTGAGGAAACGAAGCTACTGCTCTGCGGGCGGTAAGGAACCAGCACGCGTAGCCAGCTTGCCAGGTCAGGATTATTGCAGGGCCTTAAACGCGGTATATTTTCTTTAATGAGGTTACTGCTTACATAATTGGTAAGAATAACAGTTGCTGCAGCAAAAATGATACACCACCAGCCCGTCTTTTTAAAGTTTGCGAGCAAGAACAAGCCAAGAAAAAAATACAAAGGAACCCAGGCCGTTGCATTACGCAACCAGGGCATCAGAAAATCGAAGAGATCGTTCTGCCATTGGTAGTTGATAAGCTTCAGTAAAGCGTGATCCCAATTGAGGATGGTATGCATTTTAAATAAGTTGATACAAAAATAATTAATATAACTTTGCCACCATTGTAAATTATCTTAAAGTTATGTTTAGACGATTACCCAAATTACTAGGCTGGATACTATCAATCATGTTAGTATTTCTGTTAACAATGACTTTTGCCCGCTTTGTTTTTTACTGGAAATTTAATCCTTTAGATAAACCATTTTCAGTTGCGGCATTTGTAATGGGACTGCGTTTTGATCTGAAGTTCCTTTGTATGTTCGGTGCATTTTTAATGCTGATCAACGCTTTGACTTTTATCAATCCTTTTAAAAATAATCACGCTAAAAATTTCTGGAACTTTTTTATACCGATTGTCTATACATTATTGGTATTTATTTATGTAGTAGATTATTATCATTACTCCTTTATTCAGCAAAGATTAAATGCTTCTATATTAAGTTATTTGGGGGATGCGGCTATTTCTTTGAACATGGCTTACCAGAGCTATCCTTTGATAAAAGCGATTCTTTTATTGTTGTTGTTAGCCATCTTTGCGTCTATCTACTTTAAAAATTTATTATCTGTTTATCAGCATAAAGAAAAAATACGCGGACGTGTCTGGCCATTGTTTGTAATAACCTTTTTATTATTTGGCTGGGGCGTTTTTGGCAAAGCCGGGCAATTTAATTTACGCTGGAGCGATGCGTTTACCCTGAATGATAACTTTGAAGCGAATGTTGCCTTGAATCCTTTTCAAAGTTTTTTCAGCACTTTAAGTTTCAGAGATACAAAACCTGATATCAATAAAACGAGGGCAGCCTATGCAGAAATGGCGGATTATTTAGGCGTACAAGATAAAGACAGTGTTAAGCTAAATTATGAGCGTTACTATTCGTTCCCGGTTGATTCGGTTAATCATCCAAATGTGATCGTAGTGATCTGTGAAAGCTTTTGCATGTATCGCAGCTCAATGGGAGGTAATCCTTATAATACCACTCCATATTTTGCGGAGCTGTGTAAGAATGGTGTCTTTCATGATCGTTGTTTTACACCGTCTTTTCCTACGGCACGTGGTGTATGGGCAACAGTAACAGGTATTCCTGATGTATTGGGAGATAATAACCGTACAGCGAGCCGTAACCCCGAAACAGTTGACCAGCAAACGATCATAAATGACCTGAAGGGCTATGATAAATTTTATTTTTTAGGAGGAGATCCTACCTGGGCGAATATCAAAGGCTTATTGCTAAATAATATCAATGGTGTGCATTTGTATAGTCAGGATGATTATAAAGCCAAGAAAGCGGATGTCTGGGGGATAGATGATATGAATTTATTTATCGAATCGAATGGAATCTTAGCTAAAGAAGATAAACCCTTCTTTGCCATTATTCAGACGGCGGATAATCATGGTCCGTACACTATTCCGGATGCAGCCATGAGCGAATTTAAAAAAGTTGAATACCCGATGGATAGCCTGAAAAAATATGGCTTTGATAATAATCCCCAGTTAAATGCTTTCCGTTATACTGATTTCTGTTACCAGAAATTCTTTGAAGCGGCGCGTAAAGAAAAATATTTCGATAATACCATTTTCGTTTTTGTAGGAGATCATGGTATTCCGGGCAATGCAGATGCTATGTATCCGAAGAGCTGGTCTAAGTTAGACATGACCAGAGAACATGTACCGTTATTATTTTATTCACCAAAATTATTGCAACCGAAACTGGTGCATGATGTTTGTTCACAAATAGATATTATGCCATCGGTAGCATCGTTGCTAAAAATGTCTTATTCCAATAATGCGATGGGAAGGAATCTGTTTGATCCCACACCGGAGAATACAGAAAATGCTTTTATCATTGATCACGAAGCAGAAACGATCGGTACGGTAACCAATAAATATTCTTATCAAAAAAATATCAAGACAGGCAAAGTGCGTTTTGAATCTGTTATCAATAATGATTCAATACCATCCAATCCCCAAACCGATAGCGCTAAAAATTATTTAGCAAGGTTTACAGATGATTATTATGAGACAGCGAAGTATTTGTTGTTTAATAATAAGAAGAAACAGTAGGATCGTATGCTAAACTCCGCTAGGAGTTTCATCTTTGTAGAAATAACTCCTATGGAGTAAATTGTATCATTTGCTTTTTTTCTACAAAGGTGTTGCCACGATGGGGCAAGAAATCGCAATTGATTAATGCTTACTTGCTATCATGATCAACCGCTGTGAAGCGTTTACATTGTAGGGAGAAAAATCATAATCACCGTATACCTCTTGAATTTTCAATCCTTGTTTTTCGAACATGGTGGTGAAATCTGCCAGCGTAAATTTTTCTACGCGTTCAATATATTCCAAAGGTTCTTTCAAAGTTGAGTGGGTGATGATTATCTTTTTATAAAAGTGTTTGGCATCTGTCCATTTAGTAATAGCATAGTGCACGCCATTGATATCTTTTTCCATATTCCGCATGGCATTTGCTTCCGCACAATGTGTGTTGAGGTAATCCATTACAAAACGGCCATTGCTGTTGATAGATTGAGCGATGGTTCTGATGGCATTATCATTTTCACGTTGCGTTTTAAAATAACCGAAGCTGGTAAAAAAGTTAAAAGCAAAATCGAAATAATTGATCCAGAAAGGCAGGCGCATATCGTGGATATAGAAATGTAATTTATCTGTCTGATGTGTTAATGCTTCGGCAATGCTTTCTTCGCTAAGATCAATCCCTGTAACATCAAACCCTTTTTCTGCTAGGTGGATGGAATGTCTTCCCTTGCCGCAGGCGACATCCAGCATAGTTGCGCCGGGTGCAGGTTTTAAATGATCTATTAGTTTATCAATAAATTCAGCAGCTTCTTTATTATCCCTGTTGGCATATAATAAATGATAATAAGGTGAGTTGAACCAATCTTTAAACCAGGGATTCTCTTCCATATTTAAAAGAATGTTTTTATAATTAAGATAGCAATGCCGTAAATGCCGGTGGCAAAGAAAATACCTTTAGCCGTTTTATCAATATGGGCATTGATATAATAAGTGAAGATGGCTGCATTGGCTAAAAGTGAAACGCTTAATGCCGCGGATAGTAATGCGTGCTCAGACAAAACAAACCTAACCGCTTCCATAAATGGGATGGATTGCAGGCGCGTATATTTAAAAGCTACAAAGCCTAAGCAGGGAGCCAGTAATCCTACCATAAATCCAAAAGCGTAATTATCTTTTTTTAGTATCATTTAATTTCCAGGTTTTTTCTAGTTGTTGTTTTAATGTATAATTGGTAAGATCGAATTGTATTGGTACAACGCTTACATAATTATTATCCAATGCCCATACGTCGGTGTCTTTTCCTTTATCAAAATTTACAAATTCTCCGGTCAGCCAATAATATTTTCTGCCATGCGGATCTTTGCGTTCTTTAAAATCTTCTTCGTATTTGGCGTATGCTTGTCTGCATATTTTAATTCCTTTGATCAGCTCCAACGGAACCGAAGGGATATTTACATTCAGCAAATAATGTTTTTCCTTTTTTTGTTTTAATACTGCCATCACTATCTCGCGAACAAAATGTCTTGCGGCAGCAAAATCAGCTTCAATACTATAATCCAATAAAGAAAACCCGATGCTGGGTATACTTTCAATAGCGGCTTCCATTGCGGCGCTCATAGTACCGCTATAAATAACATTGATGGAATGATTGGCGCCATGATTGATACCGCTTAAACAAATATCGGGTTTTTTGCGAAGTACTTTGTTCACTGCCAGTTTTACACAATCAACAGGTGTTCCGTTCGTTTCCCAGGCTTCTACGCCATCAAACAATTTTTCCATTTTGGTCAATCGTAACGGATGCCCGATCGTTATAGCGTGGCCCATGCCGCTTTGTGCTTTGTCAGGTGCCACAACTACTATTTTGCCAAGATCTTTTACAGCTTCTATTAAATTGCGTATACCCGGAGACGTTATACCGTCATCATTTGTAATTAATATAGTAGGGAGTACTTTACTTTTTGCTTTCGTCATTTATAAAAATTGATCTATCCTTTTTCTCTTTTGATGGAACGCAGTTTTTTATGATTATTGTGACCTATCATGATTTTATCTTGACGATCATAAAGATCATCGTTCTATTTTAATTAAACCACCTGAACCACGGCCTGCCGATGGCTTCCCTAAAGGGCCATGGTACTGCAGCAATGATTAATAACATTACCAATCCAAAAAAGATAAGAGAGCGTTTGTGTTTGGCGGCGTCGCCTTCAGTATTTTTTACTACTGTTCTGCCGACATGTACCAATATCCAGGCTACCAGCATCATTACTAAATGTTCCATTGTAAAAAAGCGGTTGTTGGCGTCTTTCATATTATTGCCAAGGTCTTTCAGTTTATCGAACCACGGTCCGGTAAAATAAAGTATCAACCCGATCAGCAATTGAATATCGCAGCTGATCATAAAGAACAAATTTGTACGGTTATCCGAAGGCGTGTAGGGCCGTTTGCCAAAAACGCCGGTAAGGGCATTTACAACTGTCCATAACCCAAAGAACATAATAAACCAGCGGACTAAACTATGTAATACTAATGCGGCCATAAAGGTGATTTTATGCAAAAGTACGGGCTATATATAATAACCGTAAATATTTATTGATCTTATATTATGCTGCTTTTTTTCATATTTAACCATTATCTATAGCTTACTTTAAAAACATTACAAATTGACAGTTTGTTGGATAATTGATCTATTTTTATAGAAGCTTTAAGTAACTCCCTAAAAATAAGTATGACGTTCAAATCTATACTTTGGAACATTTGGTCTATCCGGTATCCTCTTTACCCAACCTTCTTGTCATTTTACAGGTATATGTATGTGGTACAATATGGTTGTTGTCTAATACTATATTACATTTTGAATTCAACATTTCACATAATTTCTAAAAAACCAGTATGAAAAAATTAACATTACCCTTAGGCGCATTGTCAGCGTGCATCGTTTTATTTTTAACGGCAACAACTTTTAGTGCCTGCGTAAAAACCAAAGTGGAAAAAGATACTGTCACTGTGCATGATACCACAACTAAAAATTTGACCGATACAGTTACTAAAAATGTAACAGATACAGTTAATACCTGTTGTTGTAAAAATGTTACGAATGGCTTAGTGGCTTATTACACGTTTACTAATGGTAGCCTTGCAGATAGCAGTGGCCGTAAAAATGATATTGTTCAAAATAATAATGCAACGCTTACAGCGGATCGTTTTGGAAATGCCAACTGTGCCTACTCATTCGATGGTAGCAGTAGTTTCTTAAGAGTAGCTGATTCTGCAAGTCTTAGGTTTGATACGGCAGTTAGTTTAATGGCGATATTTAAAGCGAACGCTTATTATATGGGCTATTGCCCTGCTAATAATATTTTAAGTAAGGGAGCCAATGATTATGCATCAGGTTTCTACTGTCTTAGGTTTGGTGCCATTACCGGATGTGGCAACCCTGTTGATACATCAACAGAAGAAATTATGGCGGGTTACGGAGATAATTCGGCTGTGCCTGCTGATGCCGGAGATAATTCGGCTTATTTTTCAACAGGTGTTTGGTACAATGTGATTTACACATATGGCAATGGTGTGTGTAAATTATATGTAAATGGCATATTAGTAGATACAGAAACAATAACTGCTACCAGCGGATACAATACGCAAGATCTGTTTATTGGCAAGCACGGCGATCCTACTTATCCTTATTACCTGAATGGTACAATTGACGAGGTGAGAATATATAACAGGGCTTTAAATGCCACGGAAGTAAATACACTTAATAATTTGACCAGATAGAATAAAATATATTACACTAAAAGGGCACTTTTCACAAAAAAGTGCCCTTTTTTGTGGTGTTTGATTTATTTAATTCAGCTGTAATTATTATTTGGCTTATTTTTTTACGCATACCCAACCTTCTTATCTTTATACAAGTATATGTATGTAGTATAATATGGTTGCTATCTAACCCTATATTATATTATTGCATTCAATCGTTTATATAATCTTTAAAAAATCAGTATGAAAAAATTATCATTACCCTTAGCAGCACTGGCAGCATGCATTGTATTTTTAACGGTAACAACCTTTAGTGCCTGTGTAAAAACTAAAGTGGAAAAAGATACCATTACTTTGCATGATACAACGACTAAAACTTTAACCGACACCGTAACTGTAAACTCATGTGGCTGTGCCTCAAACCTTACCAAGGGATTAATTGCGTATTATACCTTTACTAACGGTAGCCTTGCTGATAGTAGCGGATATGGCAATAATATCAGTTTTAACAGTGCGGCTCAGGTCGCTGATCGTTTTGGTAATCCTAATAGCGCTTATTTATTTGATGGATCAAGCTCTTACATGCGTATTCCGGATAATGCAAGTCTAACGCCGGATACCGCAATAACTATGATGGCTATATTTAAAATTAATGGTTTTTACACAGGTAATTGTAGCGGTAATCAATTGATCGGTAAACAAATCGCTGATTATACCGATGGATTTTATTGTTTGCGTATTTCAGATTTTGGATCTTGCGGAGGAACAACGGATACATCTAAAGAAAATGTTTATGGATCTTATGGAGATTTTTCTACCGGTAATATTACAGGAACTAATCTAAATTCTTATTATGTAAAACCTGGTATCTGGTATACTGTTGTCTATACATATGGTTCTGATACCTCTAAAATATATGTCAATGGGGTTCTTACTAGTACCAATGCAGAACATGCTTCAATTGCTGCAGATAATGGACAAGACCTACTATTAGGCAGACTTGCTGATAATACTTTTCCTTATTATTTTAACGGGATAATTGATGAAGTTAGGATTTACAATCGCGCACTATGTGCGAGCGAGGTTACACAGCTTGATAATTTGACCCACTAATGTAATTTATAATCCCTCTTTAAAAGCATCTCTCTTTTGAGATGCTTTTTATATAGCAGGATATGGTTTGTTATGTTTACCGGTTATTTAAAGAACCATATTCTCTTTTTTTTCGTAAATAGAATGTAAGAGCATATTTACTATATAAATGTCTCGACGATTAAGACTCAACGGGCCGTAGTTTCCACTATGGCCCTTTTCTTTTTTAAAAAATAAAAATAAATTTTGTAAAACTAAAAATATTAGTATATTTGTGCTAATCAAATTAGTTTCGCTATGTCACAAGCCGGACAAAACCTTAAATATTTGCGCAAACTTCGTGGTTGGACACAAGAAGAATTTGCTATCAAATTAGGCATCAAACGTTCATTGATCGGTGCTTATGAAGAAGAAAGAGCAGATCCCCGTTTGGAAGTATTGGAAATTGTAAGTGATACTTTTAAACTGAGCCTGGATGATCTTTTACTAAAAGACCTCAGCAATACAGGCAATAGTTACCTCGCTAAACGCAGGCAACAAAAAATGATGACCGTTGACCGCAATGTTATTCATTTCGTACCTGTAAAAGCAGCAGCGGGCTATTTAGCAGGCTATGCCGATAGTGAATTCATTGATGAGCTAAACACATTTACCTTGCCAATGTTAGCTGGCGGCAATTACCGCGCCTTTGAAATAATAGGTGACAGTATGTTGCCAACACCAAGCGGAAGTATCATTGTTGCCGAAAAAGTAGAGAGCGCAGATGATGTAAAAAATGATCAGGCCTATATTGTTGTCAGCCGAAACGAAGGGATTGTGTATAAACGTCTTGTCCGCAATAACCGCGCTAAAAATAAGATTACCATGGTGAGCGATAATCCGCAGTACCAACCCTACCAGGTAAATGCTGAAGATGTGGTAGAATTATGGCAGGCACAAATGATCATTAACAAAGTGAGCCAGCAGCAACGTTGGGATGTTAACTCATTGGCTAACATGGTAAATAACCTGCAAACACAGGTAAGTACATTGAAAAAGAAAATGAACTAAAATAGAAAGCACAAAACACAAAAATCAAAAAACAAACTTAACGGATACAGTATTATCGTAGTTTGGAATTTGGGATTTGAGTTTTGGAATTTGAAAATCCGTACCCTAAACTGAAAACTTAAAATTAGATATCCACAAAGATTTATCATGCAGGATATTTCATCTTTTGTTTTTTACTTTTGAATTAAGAGCACAACCAGATACATCCATTAAACATTAAAAAACAACAGTTATGATCAAATTACAAATTGTAGGCAACCTTGGAAAAGATTGCATCGTGAAAGAAGTTAACGGAAAAAACGTAATTAACTTTAGTGTAGCACACACAGAGCGCTTTAAAGACGCTCAGGGAAACCAAAAAGAAAGAACTACTTGGGTTGAATGTGCTTACTGGACAGACCGCACCGCAGTTGGCCAGTATTTAAAACGCGGACAAATGGTATATGCCGAAGGTTCGCCTGAAGCAGATGCTTACACTAACAAAGAGAATCAGCCTGCTGCAACATTGCGCATGAGGGTTTCAAATCTTCAATTATTAGGTAGTGCAAAAGACGGAGTAGGTGCAGGCAGTGGTAATGTTACCAATGCAGGTTCAGCAACTTCGCCTGTAGTTAAAACCGGCGCGGCAACTGCCAGCGTTGATGCTGACGCAGATGATCTGCCATTCTAATTTTTTTTTTGAGAGAACAGTATAAATTAAAACGCCTTGTGTTTACAAGGCGTTTCTTTATTAGTAACATTCAATTTTTAAAACCGCAAAGCGCGCTGAGTTATCGCAAAGAAGCCACAAAGAAAAACTTTGTGTTCCTTTGCAGCTTCTTTGTGTCCTTGCAGTTAAATAATTTAATTATGTACTTTTCTGTATTTAAGAATCAGTTTATTCTTTATCAGGATTACGCAACTTACTATGGTGCCTGCTATATGTAAAGTAGATAACCAATCCTATTGCCAGCCAGCCAAATAACCGAAGCCAGTTTGTCCAACCCAATCCGCACATCATCAATACACAAACAATAACTCCTAATATGGGAATAAAAGGAACCCATGGTGTTCTGAATTCTCTTTTAAGATCAGGTTCCGTTTTGCGTAAAATAATTACACCAATACAAACAAGACTGAAAGCAAACAAAGTTCCAATGCTCGTCATATCACCTACAATATCTCCCGGAATAAATGCTGCAAACAATCCAACCAAAATCAAAATAATTAAATTGGCCATGTAAGGTGTTTTATATTTTGGATGTACTTTACCAAATACAGCAGGTAACAAACCATCTTTGCTCATAGAATAAAAAACACGTGATTGTCCTAATAACATCACTAATATAACAGAAGAAAAACCGCCCAATATGGCAACGGTTACTAATTTACCTAGCCATCCATAACCCAGCATATATTTGTTAATAGCAAATGCAACAGAAGCTTCTTTACCCGATGTTCTAAAATCTTGAACAGTAGCAACGCCTGTTAGTACATGCGCAAATAAAACATATAAAATTGTGCAGATGGCCAGGGATCCTAAGATACCGGTAGGCATATCGCGTTTAGGATTTTTTGCTTCCTGCGCAGCAGTACTTACGGCATCAAAACCTATAAAGGCAAAAAACACTGTTCCGGCAGCGCCGATAATTCCCCAGAAGCCACCGAAATTGTGACTGATGCCTTGCGTATCAATATAAGTAGATGCAGGTGGAATATAAGGTGTATGGTTAGCAGGATTTATAAAACCCCATCCAATTACAATGATCAAAATAACAATGGTAACTTTTGTAATAACAATAATTCCATTTACTACCGCAGAATCCTGCGTTCCTTTTATCAGCAATAAACTTAATAAAGCAACAATAAAAAGTGCGGGAAGATTAATGATCCCGCTCATGCCATTCAGATGTTCAAAAGGTGAGTGGCACCATTCGTAAGGGATCGGGCTCAGGTGTAATACTTTTACCAATAAATTATTTAAGTATTCGCTCCATGCAATACCAACGGTGGCGGCACCCACAGCGTACTCTAATACAAGATCCCACCCAATTATCCAGGCTACAAATTCGCCCATTGTTGCATAAGAATAAGTATAGGCACTTCCTGCAATTGGGATAGAAGAAGAAAGCTCAGCATAACATAATCCGGCTAATGCACAGCCAAATGCGGCTACTAAAAATCCTATTGTTACCGATGGTCCCGCGCTTTGCGCCGCCGCCGCCGCTGTTCTTACAAAAAGCCCTGCGCCAATAATAGCGCCGATACCAAGTGCGATCAGTGACCATGCAGTCAATGTTCTCTTTAAGCCTTTTTCCGAATCTGCAGCATCTGCAATTAACTGGCTAATTGGTTTCTTTACAAATAAACTCATATATGGTAGTAGGTTTAATTAGAACGATAGTGGAAAATAAGCAATAATTTTTTAATTATGAAAGCATTCAGGGTTTTTGTGAAGGATGCACGGTTAACAATGATTAAATATTATCTTGCGTCATCTAACGTAAGAATATAGAGAGATATGAAACAATTGCTGTACTGCCTGGTTTTTAGTTTTTGTGCTTTGATCGTAAAGGCACAGGATTCGATCTCAATTAGAGTGAACGATCAATACCAAAGAGATATTGAACATGCTATGATCATATCAAATGACAGCGATACTGTTTACACGAATAACTCCGGCGAAGCAAAATTTGCGTATACAATTGTTGATTCTTTTTCTGTTACAAAAGATGGATATAAAACAAAATCTTTTGCCATCAGCAACCTTAAAAAATTCAAGCCGGTTTTCATTCATAAAGACTTTACATATAGAGATCTGTTTACACCGATGTTCTATATTATTAATGGAGGTTTATGGCTTTTATTATTGATCATCTTTGCCGAAACAGGATTGTTTATCGGCTTTTTCTTTCCCGGCGATTCACTGCTATTTGTTGCAGGAATTTATAGTCATGAATTAGTAGAAAGATTTACCACACATCATCCTTTTTTAGATCTGATTATATTGACTGCAATGATCGTTATCGCAGGTATTTTAGGGAATTCTTTAGGATACTTTTTTGGTAAAAAGATCGGTCCGGCAATGTTTAGCTGGCGAGACCGTTTTTTATTCAAGAAAAAATATTTGATACAAGCCAATGATTTTTATGAAAAGAATGGTGGCGCGGCGATCATCTATGCGAGGTTTGTTCCTATTGTAAGAACATTTGCACCGATCATAGCGGGTATCGTAAATATGGATAAAAAGAAATTCAGCTATTATAATATCATTGGCTGCATTGCCTGGGTAACCAGCATGATATTCGGCGGCCATTACCTACAAAGATTTTTTGAAGTAAAATTTCATTTTAATTTAAAAAAACATCTTGAATTAATTGTACTGGGTATCGTGATCATTACAACATTGCCGATATTAATAAAAGTGTTTTTTGGTAAGAAGACACATGCTCCACATATTTGATGAATAAATTGTTATATGCAAAAACAATCCAACTCCAATACTGTTTCGATTTTTAACATCGCAGTTTTTGTTGCCGCTTTAGGCTATTTCGTAGATATTTATGATCTGCTGCTTTTCACTATCGTAAAGAAACCAAGTTTGTTAGCGGTAGGCTCAACAGACGCCAGCCTGCTGGCTGATAGTACGCGCGTACTAAACTGGCAGATGTATGGTTTATTGTTAGGCGGTATTTTCTGGGGCATGTTAGGTGATAAAAAAGGCAGGCTATCTGTTTTGTTTGGTTCTATTATTTTATATTCTATCGCTAATTTTTTTACTGCATATGTTCATTCAGTTGATAACTATGCACTCTGTCGTTTTATTGCAGGTTTAGGTCTGGCAGGGGAGTTGGGCGCAGGAATTACATTAGTAAGTGAACTATTGCCAAAGGCTAAAAGAGGTATCGGAACATCTTTGGTTTCTTGTATCGGATTATTAGGGGCTATTGCGGCATTTTATACCTTTAAGCTTACAAAAGATTGGCGTATCTGTTATATCGTAGGCGGTGCATTGGGCATCTTATTATTGTTCTTACGAATCAAAGTGGCCGAGTCGGGCATGTTCAAAACTGTTAAAGAGCAAAATATTTCTAAAGGAAATTTTCTTATGTTCTTCACAAATGCAAAAAGGTTTAAAAAATATATTTTGGCTATACTGATCGGATTACCCACCTGGTATGCGATCGGCATAATAGTAAATCAAAGCGATCATTTTGGTAAGGAATTATTTGGCAGTACTACCATCAATTCGGGTGAAGCAATTATGTTCGCCTATGCGGGATTATCGATTGGAGGTATTGCGATTGGTTTAGTGAGCCAGTTCTTTCAAAGCAGAAAAATTGCGTTGCTGTTATTTTATTCCTTATTTATCATTTCGCTTATGTTGTTTTTTAGTCCTTACAACAATACCGATACCTCCATGTATGTTATTTGCACGGCATTGGGTTTCAGCACAGGCTTGTGGGCCATTTTTGTAACAATGGGAGCAGAACAATTTGGTACTAATTTACGCGCTACGGCTGCAACAACAATTCCTAATATGGTGCGCGGCGCTTTGCCATTGATCACTATGTTATTTTTGTACCTGTATAAAAATGTGCCGAAAGATCAGGCAATGCCACTTAGCCGAAGTGGTATTATTACCGGTGTGATAGTTACCAGTATAACATTGATCGCGCTGTTTTTTACAGAAGAGACTTTTCACAAAGACCTTGATTATACAGAAGAGTTCTAGTTTTAACTTTTTACTTAACACAATATTTGTAATCTTTAGCATCACAATATATCCTTATGCGTAAGTATCTTCTATTGCCTGTTTTATTTACTTTGGTGTTGGGTACAGCTAAAGCGCAAAAATTTACAACTGTTGTTAATTATGTGCTGACCAATGGCGCTCCGGATAAAACAACAATCTTTTATGATGGAAAGACAAAATTAGTCTGGGATGATTTCCAGGGTAATCCGGATAACAGTGTTGATTTTGCAGCATTAACTTCGTCGGGGTTAGGGTTCAATATGCAATTTAATAGTAGTAGTGATGGAGAAACGATGATCATTAATGTGTTTTGCGGTTATTCAAAACCTGAATCCTGGGTTAAGCCTGACAAGAAAACAGATTACCTGTTAAATCATGAGCAGCATCATTTCGACCTTACTTATATCTACACACAAGAGTTTATACAAAAATTAAGAGCAGCAGATTTTACAAAAAAGAATTACGACAAAATAATTAATAAAACTTTTACTGAGTGTGAAAAAGAATTGGAAGAAGAACAAACTAAATATGATGATGAAACACATCATAGTGTGATCAAAGACAAACAGGAAGCTTGGAATAAAAAAATAGAAGATGAATTAGCTGCTTTGAAAGTCAATTAAATATTAACGATCAACACCGGTATTTTTAATTCGTGCCTGACAGAATTTACAGTTTCTCCATAAATAAAATCTTTTAGTCCGGTATGGCCATGGGCGCCCATTACAAGTATATCAGCATTGTTTTCTCTTACAATCTTTACGATTTCGTTGGAGCGTTTACCAAATCCTAAACAGCCTTTTGCCCGTAAATTTCTTTTTTGTAATTGATTTACAAAAAGATCAATTCTTGCCTTATCATTTCTTGTTTCGTAATCATCGCTTTCATTGCCTAATAGTTTTGCAGAAGCGCT
>Ga0206961_1100_pt1 | contig 20384 bp, 19 predicted proteins | sample Alteio_BWOrgHeat_30_FD_153238 | JGI IMG/M metagenome (GOLD analysis project Ga0206961, IMG submission 153238) | Enriched cells from forest soil in Barre Woods Harvard Forest LTER site, Petersham, Massachusetts, United States -... | ecosystem: Environmental > Terrestrial > Soil > Temperate forest >...
AATCAGGGGTGCACTTGATCATGATACAATATCGCCTATTATATTAAATATCCCGGAATTTGGGGCACGAACAGGCTGAATTTTTAAGTAAAAAGTGTATGGCTGTATTTCCTGCTTTATTTTGATAAATTGCCTGATGGAAAATAACGGAGAATATCCGAAAATGTATCTGTATAAAAGAGTTGTGCAGGCGAAACTTTTTATTGATGACCATTATGCAGACAAAATCGACCTGGACAATATTGCAGATGAAGCCTGCTTTTCAAAATATCATTTCATCCGTCTTTTTAAAAATATCTATGGCAATACACCGCATCAATATCTGACGGCAGTCAGAATAGAAAAAGCCACTCTGTTGCTGCAGGAAGCAATGCCGGTGTCGGAAGTTTGCTTAGCCGTGGGATTTGAAACACTGAGCGCATTCGGCGGTCTTTTCAAACGGGCAACCGGCTTTTCTCCATCTGCCTTTCTCGAAAAACAACGGCAAATGAGAATAGAAATCTTACAGGAGCCGTTGAAATTTATACCGGCCTGTTTTATATATCAGCATGGTCTGGATGAGAATAGCAATTTTGAGATAGCCGGATAATCTATGAATGCAGATATTTACCATTATTAAATATGAGGACATGATTAAAAAAATGACAGATGTATGTGTTTATGTACTCAATCAGGACAGCGCTTATGACTTTTACACCAAAAAACTCGGGTTCACTGTGAAGGCAGATGTGCCAATGGGTCCGGATACGCGATGGCTCACCGTTACGCCGCCAGAGCAACCTGAACTCGAGATCACCCTGTTTCCGGTACAGGCTGGCAAAATGTTTAACGAAAAAACGGTGGAAACCATGAAGGAACTGATTCGCAATGGCACGTTTGGGCCTGGTATTTTTTCCTGTACAGATATCTATGCTACTTATGAAGAATTAAAAACGAAGGGCGTTGAATTCATAAAACCGCCCACGAAGGAATTCTGGGGCACGGAAGCTTTATTTAAAGATGACAGCGGAAACTGGTTTTCTCTTCAACAACAATCATAAGATATGCAAACGATACTGGACCAGACGACCCGCGAAGGTTTAATCAAAAGAATTCAGGGACTCGATGAAAACAGTCGCGCACAATGGGGCAAGATGAATGTATACCAGATGCTGAAGCACTGCACGAAATGGGAAGAAATGCTGTTGGGTCGGAAAAAATACAGGCAATCATTCATCGGGCGGCTGTTTGGCAAAATGGCGCTCAGAGACATGCTGAAAGACGAACCGATCAAACAAAATCTGCCGACCGTTCCCTCATTTAAAATAACGGATACAGGTGATGTGGAGAAAGCGAAATCAACATGGATAAGCCTCATCCGTGAACATACGAATCAGCACAATATCGGGTTTGTGCATCCGTTCTTTGGCCAGCTTACAGCGGAACAGGCGGGTATCATGGCGTATAAACATATTGACCATCATCTCCGGCAGTTTAATGCCTGAAAATAATGTTTACCTTGTTTCCTTATCCAGAATGCGCGCCGCATCTTCATCCTGATATTGGGTAATCAGTTCATTCAACTGCTTTTTTAACGCCCGTACCAGCGCACTGTCTTTTTTTTCTGCGTAGAGATTTTTCATCTCGGTGGGATCCGTTTTCAGATCATATAATTCCCAGGCATCTCCCGGACCATAGAACCGGATGAGTTTATATTGGTCAGTTCGTATGCCAAAATGAGGCGATACGTGATGGGGTTCGGGATATTCATAATAATGATAGTATGCGGCCTTCCGCCAATTCACGGCATTCCCTGTTTGCACCAGTGGAAGGAAGGAATATCCCTGCATGGACGCAGGCGCAGCGAGACCTGCAATCGCCAAAATGGTTGGCGCAAAATCGATGTTCACGATCATCTCATTCACGGAAGTTCCTGGTTTAATTACACCCGGATATCGCATCACCACCGGCGTTTTCATGGACTCTTCATACATAAAACGCTTGTCGAACCATCCGTGTTCTCCCATGTAAAATCCCTGATCCGAAGCATAGATAACAACGGTGTTGTCGGTCAATCCGTTTTTATCGAGGTAATCCAGAATTTTACCCATGTTTCTGTCCAGTGATTTTGCGGTAGACAGGTAATCTTTTAAATAACGCTGGTATTTCCATTCTGTCAGCGCTTTTCCTTTATATGCGTGCTGGTCAAAATCATTACTGAGCTTCTCATAATAAGTTTTAAAAACTTTTTGCTGTTCCTGAGTAAGGCGTTTATAAAATTCATGTTTTGTATAATCCGCATGCACTTTCAGATCATCTGCCAGCAGCATGGTTTTCGCAATGGTCATATCCTGATTCTTGGCTGCGATCCGGTCTTTATAATCATCATAAAAATTTGCCGGCATGGGAAATACCTGATCATCAAATGCGCCCAGATCGGGCAGATCCGGCAGCCAGGCCCGGTGTGTTGCCTTTTCACCAATTACCAGACAAAATGGTTTCGTTGTATCGCGATGACTGAGCCAGTCGAAGCTCAGGTTGCTGATGATGTCCGTTACATATCCACTGATGCCCACGGTATCATTCTTCATTCCAATAAAATCAGGATTATAATATTCACCCTGATCGGGCAACACCTTCCAGTAATCAAAGGTATTACCGGGCAGGGTCTGCAAATGCCATTTGCCGATCCAGGCTGTTTGATAATCCCGTTGTTTGAGGATGCGCGGAAAGAGATCCTGATTTATATTGAAAGGATTGGAAATATTATTCACAGTTAAGCCATTCACATGACTGTACTTGCCGGTGAGCCACGCTGCTCTGGAAGGTGCACAAAGCGAATTGGTCACACAGGCATTTTGAAATATGGCCCCTTCTTTTGCGATGCGGTCTATATTTGGCGTCTGCATCAGTTTGCTCCCATAGGCACTGATGGCCTGGTAAGCGTGGTCGTCTGAAAGAATGATGAGTATATTCGGCGGTTTTTTATTTTGTTGCGCGTGCATATTTATGCAGCCAATCAGTAAAGGGAAAAACAGTATATGTCTTTTCATGAAGAAATAATATAAATTTGGATTACACCCATTGGGGTCAGCTTCAAATGTAGGAAGGGAACTATTATTACCATTATTCTTCACAATTATATTCAAATCTATTGTATGGGATCACAGGCGATACAGGGAAAACTCTGGGGACAGCGGCCGAAGGACTGGGCGGAGATTCAGGAAAAAACAGGATTGCCGGGATATGAATTTGTTCTGAATTATTTGTCATCAAATGATCCAGAAAAAATACTGGATGTTGGTTGTGGTTCCGGTTTATTTGTTAAGCTGGCGTTCGAAAAGGGAATGGATGTAATGGGTATGGACGCAACGCCTGAATTGATAACCGAAGCAAAGAAACGGGTGCCGGAAGTAAAATTTCTGACAGGAGAAATGGAAGAACTTCCTTTTGAAGATGAGTCTTTCGACGTGGTCTGCGGTTTCAATTCGTTCCAGTATGCTTCGAACACGCCGAATGCCATTGCCGAAGCGAAAAGAGTTTTAAAAAAGGGAGGAAAAATAGCCGTAATGATCTGGGGCAACAAAGAAGATTGCGAAGCGGCTACTTATCTAAAAGCGATTGGCAGTCTGTTGCCTCCGCCTCCACCCGGAGCGGGAGGTCCTTTCGCACTTTCTGAAAATCAATTGCTGGAAAAAATACTGACGGATGCCGGCTTCAAAATTTTGAATAATACAGATGTCATTTCCATATGGGACTATGAAGATATAGGTACCGCCTTAAAGGGTTTGTTGTCTGTGGGTCCGGCGGCTAAAGCCATCGAAAATCGCGGCTTTGAAACCGTTTATGACACTACATTAAAAGCCGTACAACCCTATATCCAGTCGGATGGACGTGTTGTATATCGCAATAAATTCAGGGTGGTGATTGCGGAAAAATAAATTTCCATTGTTTATAATAAGATGTTACGCATTCTTTAATGCTTCTATATCAAATTTTTTCATTTTCAAAAATGCCTGCACCACCCGCTGGCCTTTTTCAGGGTTTTGCATCAGTTCACCCAATATGGCCGGGACCACCTGCCAGGACAATCCGTATTTGTCCTTGCACCATCCGCACATACTTTCCTTCCCTCCATCTGCAATGAGTTTGTACCAGTAATGATCAATCTCTTCCTGATCTTTGCAGGGAATGACAAACGATACCGCTTCATTAAATTTGAAATGATCGCCCCCGTTCAGGCCCATAAAAAATTCCCCGTTCAGTTCAAAGTTGACCACCATGCCTGAATCCTGTATTATTTTTGAATTCGGGAAAATACTGCAGTAAAAATCTGCTGCTGCCCTGGCCTGCCCGTCAAACCACAAACAGGGGTAAATTGGTTTTTTCATATACCGCTCGTTTTACATGATAAAAAACCCCCATCTGAGAAACAGACAGGGGCTTAAACTTATAATTGATTATGACCCCAACAAAATAGGTATTTTTAAATCAGTTCCCAAACAAAATATTATAGTACAGTAATTCAATATATTGCGCGCAGCCAATCACAGAAATTCCCGGGTGACTGGCCAATAAAACCTGTGTTATTTATTTGTTTTTCAGCTCTATCCACACTGGTGCATGATCACTGGATTTTTCCCAGCCCCTGACTTCGCGATCCACATCCGCGGCCTTCAGCCTTTTGGCAACCTGGGGACTTAGCAGAAAATGATCTATGCGCAAACCGGCATCGCGACCATAGGCATTTCTGAAATAATCCCAGAAAGTATAAATCTTTTCACCCGGATGCATGGTCCGTAGTGCGTCTGTCCATCCCTGTGAGACCAGTTTGTGAAAAGCTTCCCGCACTTCGGGTTTGAATAGGGCATCGTTTACCCAGCGTTCCGGTTTATAAACATCCAGGTCAGTCGGCATCACATTATAATCGCCCGCCAATATTACGGGCTCATCCATGGCCAGCAGTTTCTTTGCATGCGTCGTGAGTCTTTTAAACCAATCCAGTTTGAAATCAAATTTGGGACCGGGCAATGGGTTGCCGTTCGGCAGATAAATACAACCGATGACGATACCATTTACTTTGGCTTCGATATAACGGCTGTGCAAATCTTCCGGATCACCCGGAAGAACCCTTCTCAGTTCCTCCGGTTTTTCCTTTCGTGAAAGTATGGCTACGCCGTTCCAGCTTTTTTGTCCATGCCATATCGCATGGTAGCCGGCATCGAGAATGGCTTTCTCGGGAAATTTCTCCTGGGGTGCCTTTAATTCCTGCAGACAGACGACATCGGGTTGGGTCTCTGCGAGCCAGCGTAATAAAACAGGGAGGCGGCCATTCACCCCATTCACATTATAGGTTGCGATTTTCATACTCGTAGATTCTCCGGTATGCAATCTAATAAATTCAATACTTATTTTACCCAGAGTTTCCGGGATACTACCTGTTCCATTACCTGATCCCGGTAGTTGCGGCTCAGCGGTATTTTTTCCTGGCCGATGAATATTTCGTTTCCATCGATTCCACCGATTTTACCTGCGGCGACAATATAGGATTTATGGACCCGTATAAAGGCGGTGGGATCCAGCTGTTCACTGACATTTTTTAAATACATCAGCGTCATGAACTTTCCCCGAACTGTATGAATGGTAGAATAATTCTCCGCACCTTCGACGTAAAGGATTTCTTCAAAATATATTTTCTCGTAACGACTGCCGCAACGAATAAAAAAATGATCTTCTGAAACTGCTTTTGAAGTAACCGGCAGAACGGTTTTATTTCGTAGTTGAAAATACTCTTTTGCCTTATTGACTGATTTAAAGAACCGGTCGAAAGTAACGGGCTTCACCAGATAGTCCAGCACATTCAGCTGAAACCCTTCCAGCGCAAAATCGGGGTAGGCCGTCGTGATGATTACCATAGGCGGATTTTGAATCATCTTCAGGAAGTCGATTCCACTCATCTTCGGCATCTGAATGTCCAAAAAGATCAGATTAACGGGAGAATTGTCCATCATCTTCACCAGATCAACCGGGTTTTCACACACACCGGTTAACTGAAGAAAATCTACTTCTGCCACATAGCCGGCGATTCCTTCCCGGGCCAGCGGTTCATCATCCACGATCACGCAATTTATCATGAAGCGAATTTTTGTTTTTGCACATTCACCGTTTGTAAATTTAATTTCAACCGCACGATGAACTCAGCGGGCGTCTTGTCAATCTGCAATTCATGTTCCCCGGGATAGATCAGATCCAGGCGGCGACGCACATTTTTCAATCCGATGCCGCTATAATGCACGACCTCCATATTTTTATACGCAGCGATGCTGTTACGCACGCTGAATTCCAACAGGCCCTCTGTCTGTTCCAAAGAAATAAAAATAAAATTCGTCCGGTCGCTGTGGCGCGACACATGCTTGAATGCATTTTCCACAAAAGTCATCAGAATAAAAGGTGCAATCTCTGAGGCCGGATTAAAATCTCTTGTCAGCTCCAGGCGGATTTCCATGTTGCCGTTTTGCCTCAATCGTTCCAGTTCCACAAAATTTTCCAGATAAGCGATCTCGCGGGTCAAAGGAATCTGGTTCTCATCACAATCATATAACTGATAGCGCAGTAGTTCTGAAAACTTTGCCAGTGATTCCGATGCCATATCCGGATTTTTATGAATCAGAAAAAATATGGAGTTGATGGTGTTAAAAAGAAAATGGGGGTTAAACTGATACTTCAGAAAGTTCAGTTCGGTTTCGAGTTTTTCTTTCTCCAGTGCCTGTTCCCTTTTTTTTGTCTGGTTCCATTGCCAGGCCAGCTGCACGCTCATTGCCAGCGTCATGCATCCGAAAGTGGAAGAAAGGCTGTTACCAAGGAAATGATACCAGCAGGCATCTTTACCAAACATATCCTGTACCGTTTTTCCGCAAATATGGGCACTGAGATAATATCCGGGTATGATCAGAAAAGAGGTTACACCTATGAGCAAAAAAAGGCTGCTGATATAAGCTGCGTATCTTCTGGTTTCGAAAAACCGGGGCATCAGAAAATAAAGATTCACGTAGACGGCGAGGATCTGAAAAAATACATAGAACGAAAATTTCACACCAAATGATGTAAATAATATATCGTGCAGGGCGGTAACCGGATGACCAATGGTGATCGCCCACCAGATATAGTTATACAGAATCCAGAACGGTATTTGGAGCAAACGTCTGCGCATGGAATAAAGGTAGAGCGATTTTTCTCATTTGAATAACCGGCTATGTGAGCGGTATCAAATAATTGACCAAATGCATTTTTAATCTGAAAAGGGATTTGGTCAATGCCGCCCGGTCACTGGTCAATCTGGTTTTTTCGCTGTACCGGCACTTCGTTTGTTTGTGTGATGAAAGCATTATCACTCGTTTTAAACCTGATGTTTTTTTGTTCCGCTGTGGCTTATTCCCAGGGAAGCGGAAGAATAACCGGTGCCGACGGCACGGGGATTCCCATGGCGACCATTTCGCTGCAACAATGGAAAGATTCGGTTCCGGTGAAAACAATTTCCACGGACACATCAGGTTATTTTATTCTGAAGAATCTGCCCCGTGATTCCTTTCGGATAATGGCAAGTGCCGTTGGATATAAAATTTACTATTCTTCCTTTTTTAAAACAACCGGGGATATTGACCAGATTGATTTCGGAAAAATTATTTTATCTGCTGATTCAAAAGATTTGCAGGAGGTGGTGGTGCGTGCCGTAAAACCTTTGTATCAGGTGCAGACGGGCGGCATCACGGTGAACGTCCAGAATTCGGTGATGACAAAAGGCAGTTCCGTTCTCGCGGTGCTGCAGCAGTCGCCCGGTGTATTGCTAGATCTTCGGAACAACAGCTTGTCGCTGAATGGCAAAAGCGGTGTGGAGATCATGCTCGACGGAAGGCTCATGAATATTCCCATGGACCAGCTCACCCAGCTGCTTGCTTCCATGAGTGCAGACGATATTGAAAAAATCGAACTGCTGACCACACCCCCGGCCAGCTATGAAGCAGAAGGAAATGCCGGCATCATCAACATCGTGAGAAAGAAAAATAAACGCAAGGGCAGCAGCGGCACGGTTTCTCTCACTGGCGGATATGGTCAGGGCGGAAAGGCAGTTGCCTCTGCAGGCTATGGAGTAAACAAAGGAAATCTGAATATGGATGCAAATTATATTTTCTCTTACGACAGGGGCGCTTCCAATCTCCACGGAACGAGTCAACAGAATTTTCCTCCATTGGGCGGACCAACGAATGCCTATTTCCACAACGATAACCGGAATACTGACTATAGTCAGAATGCCGGCATACATGGTGAATATCATTTTAGCAACAAAACCACCATCGGGATAAATCTCAATTTAAATCAGGAAAAAGGAAACAGTACCGTAGTGAATCAAAGAACGTTGCTTCTGCTGCCGGATTCGCTGTCTTATTTCGATGCGACCATAGATGGGCAATCGGCCATGACAAACCGGATCGGCTCCGTCTATCTTGAAAAAAAACTGAAGAAGAATGCCGAATTACATCTGGACATGGATTTTATTGACTTCAGGTCAGGCGAACCCACGGCGGCAACGAGTCAGCTACTGAACAAAGAAGGAAAACCTGCCGGTGGCAATGACACCTTGTTTTCTCCGCAACAACGGGGGGATGCAGATACCCGGATTCAGATTGCCGTATTTAAAGGGGATTATAAAAAAATCGTCACCAAAAAATTTAATTATGAAACGGGATTAAAGGGAAGTTATACACGCAACGCCAGTTACTCCGGCATAGAGAGCCTGGTGAATGACGCATGGGTATCCAGACCGGAAACCAGTACCGACATTTCGCTGAACGAAATGCTGGCGGCCGCTTATGTTTCTGCTAATACAGAACTTGGTAAGGATATACATCTGGTGACGGGGATGCGTTATGAGTTCTCACGGACAGGTACAACCGATCTCGGTGTTTTCTTTCCTTATCTTTCATTGACAAAACCGCACTGGCAGTTTTCTTATTCCAAACGAATCAGCCGGCCCTCCTACCGGGATCTCTCCTCCTTTATCACGTATAACGATCCGCTCTCTGTTTTTACCGGCAACCCCTTTCTGAAACCGACCGTCACGCAAAATCTCAACCTGGTTTATGATAACAAAGGATATTCAGTTTCATTGCTGCTGAGTCGTGATGTGAATCCGATTGCCCGCTGGCAGATTGTTGAAAGTCCGAACAGGGACCTCATGTACATCGGCCCGCAGAATATGGAATGGCAGAATAACTTAACCATGCAATTCAACGCGCCAATAAAAATCTCCGGCTGGTGGTCGATGAACCTGAACCTCGTCGGAGGATGGAAGCAATATCGTGAGGAATACACAAAGTATGCCCTTCAGAAAACCTGGTTCGGATATTCAGGAACCATGAATCAGACTTTCCTGTTGCCAAAAAACTATTCGGTTGAAATATCGGGCTGGTATAATTCATCTTCGTACAATGGTACGACGCAAACAAAGGTATTTGGTGCGGTGAACGGCGGAATCAAAAAAGTACTCAATGAAAAATCGGGGACGCTGCAGTTTTCCATCACAGATATCTTCAGTACCGTACATTATATCACCTCTTACGGAAGTCTCACCCGTGAGGCGTTTGACGGAAGCAGTCATGTAGTTGTAAATCCCGAATCGGGTATCTCTCCCGTTTTCCGCCTCACCTGGTCGAGATCTTTCGGATCAGCTAACAGTAAAACTTCCGGCAGTAGAATAAACGTATCAACCGATGAACAGAATAGAATTCGTTAAGCGTTGGGCGTTGGGCGTTGCGCGTTCAGCTTTACTGCCAGAAATCCGGCTTTACCAGTGTGCCGCCCTGATACCGGCAATCGATGCAGCTCTTATACGAAATGAGCATGGCACCACCGGAATAATAATAGAGTTGATAACTCGTATCCGGATAATTCCAAAACACCACATTTTGCGGATCGGGTGGCGGAATGACCATAATGGGACAATTGACTTCCGGATTCGATTTCCAACCCGGCAGCTGTTCATTCCCGATAAATATTCTTTTTTCTCCGATGGAGCAGGCAGATACATATCCGACCACGGGATCCTTTGAATTGGTAACACCATGGATATTACCGGGAAGTTGTCCGGGTTGTATGTCGAATAATCCACCAAGGCTTTGTGAATTTTTCTGTACGTTCAACCAGTAAGTATATGCTTGCTCATCCAGCGGATATTGGCGCACCAGCATACTGTACCGGATGTCCAGCTTCGGATCATTCTTGGTAAGCGTTGCCACTTTAATCTGACTCACCACGTCGGTATTCAGGGTAATGGTGGTTCCCAGATATATATTCGTTGAGAGCAGGGTTGAATAGCAGGTATGTGATGTCTCCCACGTAAATAAGCCATGTTCGAGACTTCCCGGACCCAGTTCCCAGAATGATTCATAATAAGATTCATGCTGGTAAGTTTCCAGATAATCCCAGCGATAAAATTTAGTATTGTTGGAAGGATCGTGTGAGTTCACATACACATTCACTACCTCGGTTCCATAAGAAGGGTCATCCACCAGTTCCCAATTCACACTGTCGATCGGTGCGGAGAGTTTTGGCGTCGCCAGATCAGAACTGTACCTGCTTCCCTCTGCGGTCGTCACGTTCAGGCGGTATTTTTGTGTGGGGTTCAGGGTTAACGTCTCGCTGGTATATGTACCATTGCCATTCAAATCAACCAGCGGATAACTGGTACCGGCAGCGGATTGTATAGATACCTGTGCACCCAGTTCCGGAAGATCCGTAAGTGAATCCAAAAGGCTGAGAGAACGGGTAAGTACAAACTGCGAAACCGTGTTGGCCCCCACATTGATAAACCCGTCGATGGCCAGTATGTGACTGCTTGCTTTAATCGCAGGCGGCTCATAGGGTTTTCTGCATACGGCTGTAGAAAAAACAACCAGAACGGTGAGTACAGTTTTCCAGAATCCTGACATATTCAAATCATCCATTTTCAAGCAGCCAATCGTTAAAGCTGACCAAATATACGTAAGCAATTTAAATCCGGTTGCCGACCGACTGGTTGTAACTGCACCGATAAAACAGGACAGTCAGATTATCAAAAGCGGACACTTGGTAAAAGCCGTTCAGATTAAATACATGATTATGAGATCAATATAAGATTGGCATCTTTTCAGTGGTATCCCGGTACAACGATTACCCATGATTAAGAATTTACTGCTGATTGCCATCCGAAACTTCAAAAAAGACAAATGGTATAACCTGCTGAATATTCTTGGGTTAACCCTGGGCATTACTTTCAGCCTGTTCCTGATTTTTTATATCAAAGACGAACTGAATTACGACCGTTATCATGAAAAGGCCGACCGGATTTTCAGAATCGTTTCCTACATACAGGAGAAGGATAAAAATACCAACTGGACAATCACCCAATTGCCCCTGGCCATCACGCTGAAAAAAGACTACCCGGAAGTGGAAGAATCCACGAGGCTGCTCAGCAGGGAAAGAACATTGTTCAAGAAGGGGGAAAATGGATTTTATGAAACAAAAATTTATTATGCAGACAGCACTTATTTCAAAATCTTCTCTGCCAAATTCCTGGAAGGAAATCCAGCCAATGCATTAACCCAGCCGAACAGCATCGTCATTTCTAAAACACTGGCAGAAAAATATTTTGGTAAGAATACGGAAGCTGTCGGTAAAACACTGAAGACGGTTTATGATGTGTATAAAGTAACCGGCGTAGTGGAGGATGTACCAAAAAATTCTCATCTGGTTTATGACATGTTGATTTCCATGTCTACCATTTTAAAAGGACCCCATGACGGACAGGACAACTGGGGCAACTTTAACAATTTTACCTATGTGCTGATGAAACCAGGCACAACGGCATCAGTCTTTGAGAAAAAACTGATGCCCATGTATGATAAATACATGGCTCCGATTTTCGCCAAGTTCAATGTGAAGATGCGATATGGTGTTCAGCCAATCACTGCCATTCACCTTACTTCTAAACTGGAACGGGAACCGGAAGAGTTGGGCGACATGTCCTATATCTGGATTTTTTCCGCTGTTGCTTTTTTCATGCTGCTGATTGCCTGCATCAATTACATGAATCTGACAACCGCCCGATCTGCCAGAAGAGCCAAGGAAATTGGAATCCGAAAAGTGGCAGGTTCTACAAAGCAACAACTGGTCATGCAATTTCTGAGTGAATCTCTTTTTACCGCCCTGGTGTCGGTTCTGCTGAGTATTTTGCTGGTGATTCTATTCCTGCCTGTCTTCAATACCATCGCCGGTAAATCATTTACGATTCAAACGCTGTTACAGCCTTTCAGTCTGCTGCTGCTGCTGGGCATACTGCTATTCACCGGGCTGGTCGGCGGAAGTTATCCTGCATTTTATCTTTCATCATTTGAACCGGTGAGTATTTTAAAAGGAGCGCTTTCCAAAGCATCCGGCAACGTGAATTTGAGAAGGACGCTGGTTGTTCTGCAGTTCACCATATCCATGATCATGCTGATCTGCACCTGGGTGGTGTATGCCCAGCTGACCTATGTGCGCAATAAAGATCTCGGCTTTAATAAAGAACAGGTGATGAGCATTACCATCAACACCGGTGAGGACGAACGCAGCAAGATATTTGCGATGAACAATGAATTGCGCAATGTACCCGGCGTTAAGATCGTGGGTACAGGTAATTCCTATCCGGGCTCGAAGAATTTAAACATAAGCCTGTTTACTGTACAAACCGTTACCGGGCATGTTGATAAAGCCATTGAATGTTACGGGGTGGATGATAATTATCTGGGTGCGCTAAGTATACCGGTCGTAAAAGGCCGGAATTTTTCAGGATCCGATACAACCCATGGTATTATGGTGAATGAAGCGCTGGTAAAACATTTTTCCTGGGACAATGCCATTGGTAAGCGGATAACTTTTCCGGGTGATACCTCGGGTCACTATCTGGAAGTAGTGGGTGTATTTAAGGATTTCAATCAAAAATCTTTATACAATATCATTGAGCCGCTGCTCTTATTTTTTCAGCCCAACAGCAATGTAATCCAGATAAAGCTGAACAGCGGAGATGCAAAAAATACCATTTCCAAAGCTGAGCTCGTTTGGAAAAAATATTTCCCCCAGCTTCCGTTCGAGTATAAATTCCTGGACGACGATTTTAATTCCCAGTATGCCGCCGATCAGAAGAGAGGAAAAATATTTGTCGGGTTTTCGCTTTTAACCATCGCCATTACCTGTCTGGGCCTGCTGGGACTTACCGCCTTCACTACCCAGCAGAAACAAAAAGAGATCAGTGTACGCCGCGTAATGGGTGCAAGCATTGCGCAGGTAGTGGGTATGATTGTGCGAAACTATTTATGGCTTTCGCTGATCGCGGCTGCCATCGCATTTCCGGTGGCCTGGTATTTTATGAATCAGTGGCTGGGAAAATTTCCATACAATGCGGGACTGTCCATTATACCTTTTATCTTGTCGGCCCTGGTCATTGTAATTACAGCTTCAGCAACCGCCACGTTTCATTCTGCCAAAGCCGCCGTTACCAACCCTTCAAAAATATTAAGATCTGAATGAGTTAAACTTTCGCCTCCTCCATCTTCCATTCCGGCCGGATAAAATGACAGGTATATCCATGGGGATGTTTCTGAAGATAGTTTTGATGCTCCTCTTCCGCATTCCAGAAATCGGAGGCTGGTACAACTTCTGTAACAATGGTGCCGGGCCATTTTTTTGATGCGGTCATTTCTTCAATTAACTTTTTTGCTGTTTCCTTTTGTTCTTCGCTCAGATAAAAGATGGCAGAACGATAGGAAGTGCCGCGGTCATTTCCCTGCCTGTTTTTTGTGGTCGGGTCATGAATCTGAAAGAAAAATTCCAGCAGTTTCCGGTAAGACAAAATACCGGGATCAAAACTCACTTCAATCGCCTCGGCATGTGTACCATGGTTGCGATAGGTGGCGTTCGGTACATCCCCACCGGTATATCCGACGATGGTTCTGCTGACACCCGGTAAATCGCGGATCAGTTCTTCCACACCCCAAAAACATCCTCCGGCCAGTATTGCTTTTTCTGAATTCATGGTTTTATATTTTAATTGCTCATCGCAAAATTAACGTGGTTTCCAATACCGTGGGAACAAGTCGAAAATGTGGTCCGCCAAAGTCAGTTTCATCCCCGTTCAGGATACGAAATGGTTTAAACATTTCTCCATCATACCGGCCCTCTTCTACTTTCAGATATTGCCAGGCCCTGCCGGAATTTTTTCCTGCCGGACGAAAAGTAACATGGCATAACGTGCCGATCAAAATGAATTTGTCCTGACCGGACTGCACAATCATTATTTTTCCGTTGGGCGGATTATTTATTTTCTCGGAAGCTTTTCTTTCACCATCACCAAATGAAACAACGGCCTGCCAGGCACCCAGATCAATGGTCTGATCCGCATGATCTTCCCTTTCAATCGCTGCTTTGACTTTTCCTTCATAACCCCATTTTGCCAGCAATCGCATCATGGGTGCAGCCACGGTATACTCTCTTGCAAAAGGAGCCAGGCGGTCGGTCATTTCAACGGGAGAAAATCCATGTTCGTTGTCATCAATGCCAAATGGCGAGAAACCGATTCCTCCGCGCGCCAATACTTCATAAAGATATTTTGCCCGCTCTCCGCTCCATCCCAGTTCCGGCACCAGCAGTGCATTGTCCCTGCGATCATATAGGTCGATCACTTTCATGATCGTGTCGGTTCCTGATAGATAAATATCCGGCGCCAGCAGGTCAATGGCCGGAGCAGCTTCTTTCCAAATGGGGATCACATTATCTGTGGGCCCGCCACTTTCATAATAATTTGCCGGCGGATTGGTAAACGGATTACGCAGCGCTGCATTGGTATACATGGGCAATGCATATTCTGCCTTACCAGCCGCTGCAACCTGACCGATAAAACGCGCAACCGACCAGGCCTGAAAATATTCATCGGCCCTGTCTCCAAATACTTTTTGCCAGTTGCCCGCCGTGCCGATGGGAACCTGCAATGCCTTCAGTAGCTCCGGTTTCAGCAATGCAGCGGGAACAGGCTCATCAAATAATTTTTGAGCGAAGGGAGAATAATCACGCACGCACCCCCAGGCACCTGATTCATTTTCAACCTGCATCATAATGACTGTATGCAGGGCATCAGCTTTCTTCAGATAATTCATCAAAGCGGCAAACGCTTTCATGTCTGCCTTCATCGTTGTTTCCGCATGGGGTGAAGGGGAATCCACCGGCTTTCCATCTTTGCTTACAATATTGGGATATTTCACCGCATCTCTTTTCATCCATGCGGGCATATAATGGTTACTTCCATTTTTCCAGGTAGCAAACCACAGCAAAACGAGATGTACCTGATGTTGTCTGGCCTGCACGAGCAATGTATCGACCAGCGAGAAATTAAACTTTCCGGGTTCTTCTTCCACCTGCTCCCAGTATACGGGAACTTCCAGTGTATTGGCATGCACCTCTTCTATTGCATTCCAGAGAGCAGGCAACATGGCTGGCCAGCCACTTGAATTGTGTGCCTGGGCACCGAGAATAAAAAAGGGTGCCCCATCCACCATCAGCGCGTGATGACCATCTTTTGAAATCAGTGCAGGCACTTGGTTTGTCACCGCCTGTCCAAAACCATCGATCGCCGACAGGATCATCCCAATCAACGTTGCAAGCATTCTGATCTTACCCATTTTCGGAATTTATCGTTCCGCTAAAATAGGCAATCAAATTTTGGCGCTTATGTTACCATACCAGTTTTTGTGATTTGGAAACTGATTCAATATGTTTCATTTTCCCGGCGCGGAATTCCTGGTAGAGTCGGCTGATGTCTTCCTGTGTGTCGCCTATAAACGGACCGTGTGAAACAACCGGTACGCCCTGCGGCTGGCCGGAGTACAATATGAATCTCACATCTGTTTCTCCCGCGAAAAGGCTTAGGCGGGACGCAGATTCTTCCATGGATCTGTCAAGCCATCCCACCTGATCCTGATTCAGCCATTTTCTTTCATCCCCGATTGAAACCGATCCTTCCAGAACATATAAAAAAGTAGAAAAGGTTGCGGGCAGGTTCAGTATGGCTGAAGCATGTGCCCGTATGCGTATATCCGCAATGATCACCGGCGTATAATTCTGTACGGGAGATTCAATGCCGTTCAGTGAGCCACTATAAAGATTGATTTCAACACCACCGGCCGATGTTTTCGGAACCTTATCCAATGAAATATCCTGCACCCGCGGGGGCGCCCAGCGCTGGCTTTTTGGAAGGGTGAGCCACAGTTGCAGGAGCCGCATTTTGATTTTCTTTGCAATGGTTTCTGTATGAATGACACCACTCCCGGCCGTCATCATCTGCAGGTCACCACCTTTCATCGGATGCGCTTCATCACCCATTTCGCCTTCCAGCAGCAAACTCACTGTTTCGAAACCGGCATGCGGATGCGGCCCGCCTGCAGGCTCGTCCGTCTTCTTGTCCAGCATATCATCCATCAACAGGATAAACGGATCGGTATCCGCAAATGCTCCCTGAATCACCGGACGGGCAAAATGCCCGGCACCCAGAAATCCATGCTGGGTGGCCGGTGTGTATTGCCTGACTAACCTTCTATTGACTAACATATTTATTTAGATTTTTACAGCTTCTCCGACAGGCACTTTTACCAGCTGAATTTCGCTGTGTATTTTCACTTCATCGCCCAGCATCGTACCACCGCCTTCGATCAAACCGAAACTAACACCAAAGTCACTTCTTTTAATTTTACCACTGATGGTGAAACCCGCTCTTTCGCCTCCCCAGGGATCTTTTGTAATTCCACCGAAATCCACATTCAGCTGAACCGGATGACTGATTTTTTTAATCGTCAGATTTCCCAGTAAGCGGTAACTGTCGCCATCTGCCTTTTCAATTTTTGTAGACTCAAATACCATTTCCGGATGCTGTTCTGTTTCAAAAAAATCGGAATTTCTCAGATGCGCATCCCGCTGCGCATTGTTGGTATGAATCGAATCCATATCCGCCTTCAGTTGAATTTTAGCCGTGCTGAAGTCTTCTCCCTGTGTTTCTCCCTCTACTTCAAACTTGTTGAAAAAACCGGATACATTGGTGATCATCAGATGTTTAATCTTAAATCCCAGCTCACTATGCGTCGGATCCAGCGTCCATTTTGTCTTTGCCATATTTGTATGTTTTTTTGTATCACAAAACTAGACTAGATTTGCTATACAAAGTATAGTACTATACTTTTGTATAGTAGATCACCCAATCAAGGATTATGAAAAAGATCATGGAAGAACCCCATACCCCTTCTGCCTGTAATGGCATTTTACGCCCGGTCAGGGACTCTCTCGACGTATTGAATGGTAAATGGAAGTTGCCGATCATCATCGCCCTGACGTTCGGCGAAAAGCGGTTCGGAGAAATCGTGCAGGAAGTGCATGGGATCACCGACCGGATGTTGTCTAAAGAACTGCGCGATCTCGAAATGAACGGACTCGTGATGAGAAATATCCAGGATACCTATCCGGTAAAAGTTACCTATGCATTAACGGAACACAGCAAGACGCTGAGGCCGGTGATCGATTCGCTCAGGGACTGGGGAATTCTGCATAAGAAAAAACTACAGGAGGAATGCAGGGAATATAAAACAGTAAACAAAAAAAAAGTAGCCGCTTCATTGTGAATTACTTCCCGGTTTCATAATTTCCATTCATTTACATTTGAGCAATTTTTATTTCTTTTCAAAATAATCAACGATGAGACTACCCTTGCTGACTTTTGCCATGCTGAGCTCCGTCCTTTTCTTTTCCTGTGTAAGCAATAAGAAATTTGAACAGGCCCAAAATGCCGCCCGTGCTACCCGCGACTCACTGCTGGGTGTGAATTCAAAATTATTATCGTCGTTAAATACCTGCACCGATTCCACACATGCGAAAGACAGGCGTCTTTCGGATCTTCAAAGCCAAAATGCTTTGCTGAAGGAAAATAACACACAGGCATTAAAGCAACTGCAGAATCTTTCCGTCATTACCAGTACCCAGGCAGAAAGCATAAAAAAATCCCTGGATAATATCGGTGCGAAGGACACCTATATCATGGACCTGCAAAAGGAAATGCAGAAAAAAGATTCGCTGAATATGGCGCTGGTGATGAATCTCAAAGGTGCCATCGGCAATATGAACGACCAGGACATCAATATCAAAGTTGATAAGGGTGTGGTGTTTATTGATATCTCTGATAAACTTTTGTTCAAAAGTGGAAGTTATGAGATCAATGCCAGGGCAAAAGAAGTATTGGGCAAAGTAGCGCTGGTACTGAAGAATCAGCCGGATCTGGAATTTATGGTGGAGGGACATACCGACAGTATTCCCTATAAAAGAGCCGGGTTACTGGATAACTGGGATCTGAGTGTAAAACGTGCAACGGCCGTTGTGCGCGTGCTTCAAAATGAATATGGATTATCCCCCTATCATATCACCGCAGCCGGGCGCAGCGAGTATCAACCGGTTGCATCCAATGCTACGGAAGAAGGCCGTGCTTTGAACCGTCGCACCCGGATCGTCATATTACCGCAGCTCGATCAGTTTTTTAAATTACTTGAGACAAAATAAATCATTAGCTGATTTATATCGCAGGACTTTTATCCGTTAGAACGATTAACATGCATAAAAAAATAATAGTCCTGCTTTCCCTGGCAGTTTTTTTTCTGGAAGTTTCGAATGGTCAAACTGGAAATGCTGACTTGCCGCAATTGCTCCTGCGGCTCGATGACATTGGTATGAGTCATTCTGTGAATATGGCTGCAGAAAAACTGGCCAAAACAGGCATTCCATTTTCTGCCTCCGTACAATTTGCCTGTCCCTGGTATCAGGAAGCCGTAGCCATATTAAAAAAATATCCGAATGTGAGCATTGGCGTTCATCTCACGCTCACTTCCGAATGGAGAGGCTATCGCTGGGGTCCCATTACAGGGCGTACAGCTGTTCCCAGTCTGGTTGATACCATTGGTTATTTTTATCAGTCAACCACTTCATTTGGTAACAGCGGATATAAGCTGAGTGAAGTGGAATCAGAACTTTCCGCACAGATCGAGCGGGCGCTGGCCTCGGGTCTGCACATCCGTTATATTGATCCGCATATGGGTGTGGCCCTGTCAACTCCCGAACTTCGCGCGCTGACGGAAAAGCTGGCCCTCAAATACAATCTGGCCATTTCTCCGCTCAGTAAGCTTTCCTATTTTGGAGAAACCTATATGGAAATGTGGGGTGAACCGGTTAAAACAAAGAAATCTGTCTTTCTGAAATATGTGAATCACCTCGATCCAAAAAGGCCCAACCTGGTGGTGATTCATACAGCAACACCCGGTCCGGAAATAGATGCTCTTTATGATATGAACAGCTCCATGATGAATTCTCCGGAAGGAAAACCACTGACCGGTATTCATCGTCAGACGGAACTGAACATGCTGCTCTCGCCTGAATTCATGCAATTGATCGGAAAAAAATTTACACTGATTAACTATCAGCAACTGCTCGCCACAAAAGACATTCGTCATCTGAACGCAGTGAAAGTGGAAATGTTTCAATAATCGTCAGCTCTTGTCGGCAAGTCTGTTGGGTGAATATCCAAAATGATTTTTGAAGGCATAGGAAAAGTGAGAAAGATTTTCGAAGCCTGCTTCCAGGTATACATCCGTTGGTTTAATTCGTTTTTCCAGCATTAAATAGTGTGCAAGTTGCAAGCGCCTTTTGGTAAGCCATTTTTGAGGCGTTGTATGAAACAGGTTTTTAAAATCTCTTCTGAATGTTGCCACACTCCTGCCGGTGAGATAACTAAATTTTTTCATAGGCATGTTGAACATAAAATGCTTTTCCATGAAACCTGCCAGATCTATCTTACCCGGATCATCAAAGTTTGCCAGCAATTCGTCCACGCCTTTGTCTGTTGACCTTAATATGCTAAGCGCTTCTTCTATTTTGATCGCGGCAATATCCGAAGGAAGGTCCTCGCTTAAATCAAAATATGGAATCAGAGAAGCAAAGCAACTTTCGAGCAGGGGATGCTTCCGGAAAAGATAAAGCTTCTGCAGGGGGAGACGGTTTCCTTTTGTTCTATGGCCGGCATAATACGCACACAGCTTTTCTTTTGTAAAATGCATGGCCACGGCTTTATGCGGCTTACCGTTTTTCGGATAATTTACTATAGTCGCCACCTGGTTTCGCGGAATAAGAAAAATATCACCGGCATTAAAAACATGGCTGACATCAGACATAATAATCTTTGTTTCGCCAGAAATGAACCATACCAGGATATGATCCTCAAACATCACCTCTGTTTTAAAGTATTTTCCATCATACTG
>Ga0206961_1101_pt1 | contig 20371 bp, 17 predicted proteins | sample Alteio_BWOrgHeat_30_FD_153238 | JGI IMG/M metagenome (GOLD analysis project Ga0206961, IMG submission 153238) | Enriched cells from forest soil in Barre Woods Harvard Forest LTER site, Petersham, Massachusetts, United States -... | ecosystem: Environmental > Terrestrial > Soil > Temperate forest >...
TATAGTTTTTGGCATTGGTCACAATATCCATATCTGTTGCTTCGCTGATAAAAATATCATCCTTAGATATCATCAAGGTAACGATGGATGTTTCGCTCTCATTCTTGCTTTTACGTTCTACTTTAAAATAAAGATTATAGGTATCCGGCCCAAGTGCAGTTGAATGAACATCACGGTAAAGTGTATAGCCTTTGGTATCTTTTCCTTTATAACCTTGTTTTTCGAGGGTATCTTCTATTGCCTTGGTAACAGTTTCTTCTGCATAAGGAATTTCATATTGTATAGCAGGTTCCTGTATTTTTTGGTAATCAGTGATCGTAACGATTGCCTGTGAAAATGAATGAGAGAAAGAAAACAGTGCAATTGTTAAAAAGGCTAATTTTTTCATGATTATTATTTAGATAAAGATACAAATTAGAAAATAATTTGATCGAAACGAAGAACAAATTAGTAATTAAAAATTATACAAGTAAATTTGTCTCTAAACAGGTAGTATTGAGCAATATAAAAAAATTAGCAGGACAAACGATTTGGTATGGCGCCAGCTCTATTGCGGCCCGTTTTATTAACTACTTGTTGACTCCTTTTTTGACCTATACCTTAGCGAATACAAGCGATTATGGTAAAATGGGCTTGATCTATTCTGCGATACCTATACTGAATATATTATTTACTTACGGCTTTGAAACTGCCTATTTTCGTTTTGCTTCAAAAGATGAATACAAAGGAACGATTTATAGCACCGCTTCCTTATCGCTGATATTTTCGACTACTTTATTTACAATATTGCTATGGTTTAACCAGGGCGCTTTAGGAAGATTAACCGGCTTAAGTGATTTTCCGCAGATCATCCAACTAAGTATTTGCATTATTGCATTAGATGCTTTAAGCACTATTCCTTTTGCAAAATTGAGAGAAGCAGGCAGACCCAAAAAATTTGCGTTTGTAAGAATTGCAGGTATTGTTATCAATATATTTTTTACCTGGTTCTTTATTGCTTATTGTCCGCACCACTTAGGGAATAGCCTTGTAGCTATGATATATAATCCTGCTACAAATCCAATTGTATATGTTGTTTTGGCAAATGTGATACAATCTGCGGTTACATTAGTATTGCTTTTAAGAGAATTGTCTGAGATCCGTTTAAAATTTGATATGCGCTTGTGGGGTGTGATGATGATCTATTCCTTACCATTAATTATTGCCGGAATGGGCGGCATGATCAACGAAACTTTTGACCGGTTGATGTTACGTTGGTGGTTGCCGGGTTCTGTTGATCTTCGGGAAAGCCAGGTAGGGATTTATAATGCTTGTTATAAATTATCCATTTTGATCACGTTGTTTGTTCAGGCATTCAGAATGGGTGCAGAACCTTTTTTCTTTAAACAAGCCGAGGGTGAAAACCCCCAACGCGTATACGCAAGGGTGATGAAGTTTTTTGTAGTAACCATTACCATTATGTTTTTAATAGTGGTTTTATATTTACCGATATGGAAACATTTTATTGGTCCTAAGTATTGGTCTGGTTTAGCTGTTGTGCCGATCTTATTATTAGCTAATATGTTTTTGGGTGTTTATTATAACCTGTCTATCTGGTACAAACTATCACATAAAACAATGGCTGGTGCCTGGATAACATTGGCCGGCGCGGCTATCACTATTGTCATTAACTACTTCTTTATTCCATATTATAGTTTCATGGCTTGTGCTTGGGCAACTTTTTTATGTTACGGAAGTATGATGGTGATCTCATTTGTATGGGGGCAAAAGGAATACCGCATACCTTATGCATGGAAAAAATTAACAGCGTATTTATTGATCGTAGTATTATTGTTTTTTATCCATGTAGGGTTATTACATTTTTGGGGTAGCAGGTTATTTAGTTTTATAACAGGTACTATTTTATTATGGATGTATTTATGGTTCATAGGAACTGTAGAAAAGAAAGAATTACCACAATTACCTTTGATAGGAAGGTTTTTTAAATAGATTTTTTGAATGAAGTATTTTTTTAGTATCGTCATCTTATTGATGTCAATCGGTGCAATGGCACAAACAAATGAAGTTTCTCCCCTGGCAAATTATTCTCCCGAATGGAGTGACGCAGATTCTAATTTCACTCAATGTAATACGGCTATTAATGCAGATTACATGAGTCCGAATGAAAAGGATGTGATCTATATTCTGAATTTGGTGCGTAGCAGTCCGGTTTTATTTGTAAACACGGTACTTAAAAAAAGAAAAGACCTGCAAGGAAGATATTGCAACACTTTAATTGAAAAGCTGTTGAATATGCAGCCATTAAACCTATTGCAGCCAGATGAAAAATGCTACAACAGTGCTGAATGCCATGCTGAATCAGGCGATCATGGGTATGTTGGGCATGTAAGACAAACAACTGCCTGTAAAGAAAAACAGTATTTTGATGGCGAGTGTTGCGATTATGGCCACAATGTTGCGCTGGAAATTGTTTTGTCTTTATTAATTGATGATGGTGTTCCTTCTTTGATACACCGTACTATTTTTTTAAGTGAGTTCAATGGTGTTGGTGTTTCTGTTCAATCGCATAGTAAGTATAGATATGTTAGCGTTTTGGATTTTCATTATTAAAACAGTGTTCCCTGTTCTCCCGGCCTTTTGAATTTTGTTGTATCTAGTTCCCAGCGCTCTGCATTTAAACCATATATCTTCCCGTATTTTTTATATTGTTGTGCTACCATCTGCGCAATATTTCCTTCGCCGCGCATGCGTACGCCCCAGCGGCTATCGTTTACTTTTCCATCATGGCTATTTTCTATAGAGTGCCATACTTTATCTGCCCGGTCAGGGAAATTTTTGTAAAGCCAATCGTGAAAAATTAATTTAATAGCGCCATTTAATCTTATAAAAGTATAGGCAGAAAAGGAGGCGCCGTTCTCTGATGCAGCCTTCATAATGCGTTGCATTTCGTGTTCGTTTAGGCCCGGTATCATTGGTCCTAACATTACACCCATTCTTACGCCACCATCGCTCAGCTCTTTAATTAACCGTAATCTTTGTTTGGCTGTTGTTGTCCTCGGTTCCATTGTTCTTCTGAGTTCTTCATCTAATGATGTAATGGATACCAAAATGCTGATGAGCTTTTTTTCTGCCATCTTTATTAAGATGTCTTTGTCTCGTAGCATACCGGCATTCTTTGTTATCATACCCACTGGCTGATTGAATTCTAAGCACACTTCCAATAACTGCCTGGTCAATCTAAATTTTTGTTCGGCGGGTTGATAGCAATCTGTATTACCACTTAATGATATCGGTTTGCATTCCCATTTCGGATGCATCAAAAATTTTCTTAACAGCTCGGGTGCATTTTTCTTTACGATTATTTTTCTTTCGAAATCCAAGCCGGCGCTGTAGCCCCAATATTCATGTGCATTGCGCGCATAACAATAAATACAGCCATGCTCACAGCCTTGGTAAGGATTCATACTGTAGAACATGCCTACATCCGGACTATCAACTTTATTGACGATGCTTTTTGCATTGTCTTCTAAATATACTGTGGCGGGGTTGGGTTCTGTCCAGTCGTCTATTGATTCTATTTCTGCTTTTACTTGTTGGTTTTTTAGGAAGCGGTTCTTTGGATTGAATTGCGCGCCTCTGCCTTTTAAGTAATTATCTTTTTCTTCTTGTTGATTTATTTCTTCCATGTCTGATATTTTTATTTGTCTCTATTGACTTTTTTCCTTGATGAAAAAAGTAACAAAAAAATCAAGGCTTCAGATAAATAGCAATTCTGCAGATGAAATGTGCGACGCCACTGAAGTTTAATTGAAAGATGATGTTTGGTAAAAAATCAATTCGCAAATCCCAAAATCCAATAATCCCACGAATCCCAATTCAGACAAACAGTTCGCCCTGCATCGTACTCACCGGTAAATTCATAAACTCAAAACGCTGCACGATCTGGTATTTTGTTTCGCCTTCTCTTTTCCTTAGTAGTAACATGGCATCGGCTATAAAGCTGCCGCTGAAATGCCGGTGCGAATATTCCAGCCAGCCTTGTTCAAATTGCCAGGGTAATAATTTCATGGCAATGCTGATATGCGGTTCCATGATATAATGCGGGTCATTGTCCGGCGATTTCATTAACCTTCTGGCAGAGCGTAATTCTTTCACTAATTCCTGGATCGCGTTTTTTGTTATGATGTTGATATAAATACTGTGCGTAGGAAAACTGCCATAATCTTTCAGGTCAATTTTAAATGGGCTTGTGCCCATACTTATTATATGCAGTCTTTGTACAAGCCGCTCTTCCATCATTTGCAGGCCGGTAAATTTTACCAGCGTGATATGTGGTTTTGTTGCCTGCATGCTTGTTTTATATTTATCACGAAAAGCTTCCTTTACGTGCAGTATTTTATTTTTTAGCTCCTCGTGCGGACTTACTACTAATAAGTATTCGCTTTGCCGGTAGCCGGGTAATTGAATAGGGTTGTCCATAGCTTAAAATTTAAAATTTGTTAGCCAATTATTTTAGTATAAATTTACTAAATAAATTAGTAAAATAAAAATAAATTATATGGAAACAGAAAACTTTTTTACTGCAGGGTACACAGGTACCAGGCAGTTTACACAGCAAGATGTTCCTACTGCCAACGCTACAGGTTTTGGCGCTGCCGCGGATGATTATATGGAACGTGGCATAGACCTGAATGAACAACTGATCCATAATAAACCGGCCACATTTTTTATGCGGGTGAGCGGTAATAGCATGATCGGTGCGGGGATCCATGATGGTGATATTGCCATTGTTGACCGATCGATTAAACCAACTAATGGCAAAATTGTAATCGCTGTTGTGAATGGTGATATGTTGATACGACGTTTAGAAATAACACAAAATAAGATAAGGTTAGTACCCTCGTCAAAATTGGCGGCGATCGAAGTTTCTAGCTTTACTGAGTTAAAGATCTGGGGGATAGTCACCTATATCGTTCACCAGACATGAAAGCAATAGTTGATTGTAATAGTTTTTATTGTTCCTGCGAGCGGTTGTTCAAGCCTCATCTCGACGGAAAGCCGGTTATTGTGCTGAGCAATAATGATGGCTGCATTATTTCCCGAAGTCATGAAGCGAAAAAATTTGGTGTGGAAATGGCCGGTCCGTATTTTAAAGCGAAGCCAATCATTGAAAAATTTAATATCGCCACTTTTTCTTCTAATTATAATTTATATGGCGACTTAAGTTGGCGCGTGATGGAAACACTGCGGATGTTATTAGGGAAAGAAAATGTAGAAGTGTATTCTGTTGATGAAGCATTTTTAGATCTGAGCGGGTATCCTCCGGATAAATTACAGGAAGTAGCTAAAAATATTTTAGAGACTGTTGAAATGTGGACGGGCATTAAAGTATCAATAGGTGTAGCACCTACAAAAGTATTGGCGAAAGTGGCGAACCGCTTATCTAAAAAAGATCAATCAACCAAACAATGTGTTTGTGTGTTGGATACAGAAGATAAAATTATTGAGGCGTTGCATGCGACACCCATTGGGGATATCTGGGGTGTAGGCAGACAATACGCAGAAAAATTACGCGATCAATATGCTGTATTTACCGGACTGGATCTGCGGAATAAAAAAGAAGAATGGGCAAAAACTGTTTTAGGCGGCGTAACAGGTATTCGCTTATTAAAAGAATTAAAAGGTGAAACGGCGAATGAAATGGAAGATGAACTGATCAATAAAAAAATGATCATGACAACGAGGATGTTTGGTAGTCCGGTTAATAAGATCAGCGATATTAAAGAAGCGATCGCTACCTATACGTCTAAAGCTGCAGAAAAGTTACGCAGGCAAAATAGTGCCGCCAATGTGATCAGTATTTTTATTGTGGCAAAGCAGCAGGATTATATGAGCAATTTTAAAAGAGGCCAGTCAGTGCATGCTCATACAACATTATCGCTCGCAACTTCCTGTACAAATGACCTGATCAAACCTGCGGTGAATTTGGTAGATGAAATATTTAGTAAGGGATGCAGTTATAAAAAAGCGGGTGTGATGTTAAGCGGGCTTGTACCGGACAATGCCATTCAAACAAATATATTTGAAGAAACCCCCGTTAATCACAATCGTAAACTTATGAGCATGATCGATAATATTAATTTTTCAATGCGGGATGATATTTTAAAGTTTGCGGCATCAGGTACCACAAGAGATTGGAAAATGCGCCAAGAAATGCGAAGTAACAGGTATACTACAAGATGGGAAGAGCTGCGCGAAGTACGCTAATTATTTTTCAATTTTTCATAGATCGAAATATTCATCAGGATCAGTAACATGCCGTAAAAAATATCTTCGATTGGAATGGTCGCGACTCTTACTCCTACATTTTCTGTATTATTATAGATTACAACAGGCATACTTGTTAGCAAGCCGTTGACCGCTAAAAATGGCAATAGTATTATTATGTATGCGACTAGAAATGAAGCAGCATCAAAATTTTTGAAGTATTTTTTAAAAAGAAAGATGCAGGCTATAAATATTTCAGTTAGCAAAAATGTTGAGGAGGTATATATCTTTTTTAAGAAAATGACACCTACAATGAGTAAGATTATAGCGATTACTTTTAAAATTGTATCAGCTATTTTTCTATTTTGCAGATGAGGAAAATAAAAGCGTATGCATTCATAAATAAACACGCAGCAATACGGCACCACAAAAAAGAATACAACTTCTTCTATCGGCAGGTTAAAAAGCTTTATTCCCGTAATATAATTTTCATTGAAACTCCATACGCCTATTGCAGTGAAATAAATATCCCAAATGATATAAAATACTGCAGGCAATAGCATCGCAGGAAACAGGTATTTCCATTTTTTATAGAAGGCTACTTTCTTATCAAAGCTTAATGCCAGCGGTCCTGCCAATGCTGCCGCTAAAATAAAAAAATAAGTAAAGTGGTTCATTAGGATTTTAGGTTGATCATCTTTTTATCATTGCGCACTTTATCCCAGTATTTTTTTGCTACGAATAACATCCCAAAACTTTCACCGTCGTATTTATTCAAATGCTTGTGGTGCATTTTATGCGCCCACCGAATGGTGCGGATATATATATTATTACTCCTGGTGAACCATTTAACACGTTGGTGAATAATTACTTCATGTATAAAAAAATACGCGATGCCATAAAGGAGGATACCTAAACCAATAGCTGTGACCCAATCTATTTTATAGATCATGCCTAACATGATACATAACCAACTAGGGATTGCAAAGATTAAAAAGAAAGAGTCATTCTTTTCAAATATGCCAGGCTCTGTTTGATGATGATCTTTATGTAAGAACCATAAAATACCGTGCATCAAAAAACGATGGGCAAGCCATGCAATAGCTTCCATGCCGAAGAAAGTGATAATGATAATTGCTATAATCAATAACCAACTCATAAAAAAGATCTTAAAATTAAAAAGAACATACATTCGATCATCAATAGATGAATGGCAAATTTGTTCTGCTTATTGAAGGTACAAAAATGAAAGATGGCAAGTATGATAATGCTGATAATAAGCCAGCAGATATAATTATAACCCGGAACATGCTGATCTTCCCATTGCCAAAAATGTAATTTAATAGCCGCGGGTTCTATGAACCAGTCAAATATCGTTGCTAAAGTTGCCCCATCTATAATTACGGATAATGCTTTTATTGAAGCAGGAGCTTGCTGCTTTTCTTGGGCTATTTTAGTAATCATTTTTTGCATGAGCGTTTGGGTACTAATACCGCAACAATACAAAATAATGAACCAGTTGACACCTATGACCAATGGTACTTGTTGCCATTTAGGCCCCAAAACTTCACCATATGTGTAATGGCCAAAAAGTAAATTGGTATTAACACCGATAACCTCAACCGTAAAGCCAATAATAATAACCACGATCGTAAATAAGATGAAGAATTTATTTTTTTCTTTTTGTGTCCAGAACAACAAGGCGAACATCAATAATAAATTAACAGGCGTAGTGGCTATAAAAAAAGGGTTTTTAAAAAACAGAATGCCGATCAAACCGATGGCATGAAAAACAATCGCAATCGAAGTAGCTATTTGATCTTTGGTATATTTCAAATTTGACAACTATTTATTTTTTTTGAGTGATCATGTTCTATAAGGGCACTTACAATTTTTGCGCTTTTTAAACAAAGAGGAATGCCGCCGCCGGGATGAACGCTTCCACCGCAAAAATATAATCCCCTGATAGTATTTGTAAAATTAGGCTTTCTAAAAAAAGCAGCCAGTTTTGAATTGGAGCTGGTTCCGTATAAGGAACCCATATAAGATGTTGTCTGATCTTCTATTATTACGGGGTCAACGATATGTTCTGTTTCGATCAGTGATTCTATATCTTCTCCTAACAAGCGACTTAATTTACTGATAACATTTTTACGTAACTCATTCTTTAATTGTCGCCAGTCTTGACCGATATTAGCCGGTGCATTGACCATTACAAACCAGTTCTCTTTTCCTTTTGGCGCATGGTCACTTTCCATTTTAGAGGTGATGTTTACATATATGGTAGGATCATTGCTTATTTGTTTAGTGTAAAATATATTTTCGAATTCTTTTTTATAGTCACTGCTAAAAAATATGTTGTGTAATTGTAGTTGAGCAAATTCTTTTTTAATGCCCCAGTAAAAGATCACAGCACTACTGCTGCGTTCTTGTCGTAGTATCTTTTTTGCAGTAAGGCTATCACTCAATAAATTTTTATAAGTAAAATAGATATCAGCATTGCTAACAACTATATCGGCATCTATTATCTTGCCATCTACCATTATGCCCGTAACATTTCCTTCATCATGTAAAATTTCCTGAACAGGCGAATTAAAATAAAAATGAACACCTTTTAATTTTGCCAGTTCATATAAAGCATTGGCAATATTGATCATCCCGCCCTGCGGATAAAAAATTCCCTGGTTCTGCTCTACATGAGCAATTAAGCTTAGCATGGCAGGTGCCTGATACGGGTTGCTGCCATTGTAGGTGGCAAAGCGATCAAATAGTTGGATAGCTTCCGGCGATAAAAATTTACTGTTATTATAACTGTGTAATGATTGAAAAAGATAAGGGTACTTAATGGCGCTGATCGCTTTTATAATACGTTTGTGCCACCAGGTTTTTATTTTGTGTAAGGAGTGATCCAAAAAAATGGTTCCGATATCATTGTATAATCTTTCGGCATCCTTTAAATAATTGAGTGTATTTGCTTCTGGCTCATTTACTTTTTCTTGTAATTCGGCTGCGAATCGTACTGGATCAGTACAAGCTGTTATTTTTTTACCATTTTCATAAAAGTAATTACAAGTAGTTGTCAATGATTGGTAGGCAAAATATTTTTCGATGGATACACCTGCAAGTGTAAACAGCTCTTCTATATTTTCCGGCTGTGTAAATAAAGATGGGCCGCTGTCGAATGAGTAATTATCTTTTTTGAATGCAGCAACCTTTCCACCTGCACAATTATTTTTTTCATACACGGATACAGAAAAACCTTGTACAGCTAATCGTATGGCAGTAGCCAAACCTGCTACACCGGATCCAATAACAATTACTTTTTTTGATTGCATGAAATTTGTCAAGCTAAGACCGTTGCAAGGTAGGTTTCCAGTTTTGGAAAAGCAATTTTAAACCATTCCGTATAATTCCTGGAATTATCAACTACAGATTCTTTTAGATCTGCCATTGATTTATAACAATAATCGCTCACTTCTTCACGATTGGGTTCTACAACTCCGTCATAACTACCAATAAAAACATGATCAAATTCATATTCGGTAAGACCGTTATCAAATGGCGCATTATAAATAAAATCAAAGGCTTTGGTTATACTTGTTTCAAAACCCATTTCTTCCTGTAATCTTTTTGTTGCGGATTGTAATAAGTCTTCACCGGGTTGGGGGTGACTGCAGCAGGCATTGGTCCACAGTCCGGCACTATGGTACTTGGTGGCAGCTCTTTGTTGTAATAACATTTCACCCTTCTTATTAAAAATAAAAACACTGAATGCTCGATGCAATAAAGCTTTTTCATGTGCCTCTATTTTTTCCATCAATCCGATGGCTTCATCCTTTTCATTAACTAAAATAACCTGCATTGTTTTTCTTTAAGGGTTGAGGTACGATTATAATAAATTGAATTGATTTCTTACGCCAGCCTTGGCTAAAATAAAAGCTTTCCCATAATTGGGAATACGAATACGGTGTTCTAAAATACGCACGGGATTCGCTTTTTGTATTTTCTTAAATAAAGATAAGTAGTATTTGTAGGCGACATACACACCAAATTTAGCTTTTATAGGCAGTTGTTTTATTCCTTCGAAAGCCTGAATAAAATCTTGCGTGATATCTGCTTCAATTTGCTTTTTCATGGCAGTTGTAAAATCCTTAAAATCAACACCGGGAAAATAGGCTCTGTTCAATTGTTGATAATCTGATTTCACATCTCTTAAAAAATTCACTTTTTGAAATGCAGCGCCGAGTGATTGAGCAAATGGTTTCAGTGTTGTGTATTGCTGCTCATCACCATCACAGAAAATATATAAGCACATCAGTCCTACTACTTCTGCACTGCCATAAATATATTCTTTGTAATCGTTGCTATTGTAAACAGTATTGCTAAGATCCATTTCCATGCTTTTAAAAAAAGCATCTATTAAATGATGAGGTATATTGTATTTATTAACCGTTAGCTGAAAGCTGTTTAAGATAGGATTAAGACTTATTTTTCTTTTAATTGCAATATGTGTTTCTTTTTTAAATTCAGATAACAACTCGGGTTTGTTATGGTCGTGGAAACTGTCAACTATCTCGTCCGCGAAGCGCACAAATCCATAAATATTAAAAATAGGCACACGCAGATCCCGATGGAGTAGCTTTATAGCACTATTGAAAGAAGTACTGTACTTCTCCGTGGTAGCTTTGCTACATTGTTGACTAAGCTCATTAAAAAGATAGATCATCTTTTTAGGTATTGTTTAATAATTGAGATGTGTTATTTGCTTAAATACTTTATTGCTTCTTTTGCAACTACCTCGCCACTTATTAAACTCGGCGGCACTCCGGGCCCTGGTACTGTTAGCTGACCGGTATAAAAAAGATTGCTAACCTTTTTACTGCTCAACCCCGGCTTTAAAATTGCTGTTTGCAACAAGGTATTTGCCAGTCCGTAAGCATTGCCTTTATATGCGTTATAATCATCTACGAAATTTTTGACCGAATAGGATTGCTTATAAACAATAAAATTTTCGACCGGTTCACCAACTTTTTCCTCAAAACGCTTCAATATGGTGTTAAAATAGCTATCCCTAAGCGCTTCGGTGTCTCCGGTCAATCCAGCTGCTATAGGAATAAGAAAAAATAAATTTTCGCATCCTTCCGGCGCCACTGTTTTATCTGATACAGAAGTGGCACTTACATAAAATAAAGGCTTTGTTGGCCATTTTGGATCTGTGTATATTTCTTTTCCATGTATGTCAAAAGATACGTCAAAAAAAAGTGAATGATGCCTGATATTTTTTATTCTTTTATTTAGTCCAACGTAATAGATCAGGCAGCTGGGTGCCATTATTCTTTTATCCCAATATGCTTCAGAATAAGTTCTGTATTTGGCAGGTAATAATTTGGTTTCTATAAAATGGTAATCGGCTCCGCCAATAACTACATCTGCATCAAAAATTTTATTGGCATTTTTATGATTGGCAACTACTCCAGTTGCTTTACCATTGTCAATTTTTACCTCAGTCACATTATGTTCAAAACAAAATTGTACACCTAATTCTTTTGCCAATTCATACATGCTTTTGACAACAGTATACATGCCACCTTGCGGATACCAGGTGCCCAATTTTATATCGGCATAATTCATCAGGCTGTATAATGCCGGCGTATCTTTTGGCAACGCACCTAAAAAGAGAACAGGAAATTCTAATAGCTGACGGATCTTTTCATTTTTAAAATAGGTAGCGATATGTTTTTTCATGGATGTAAAAACATCCAGTTTAACAATGCCTTTTATAATGTCCCAGTCTATAAATTCAGTAATTGATCGCGAAGGTTTATGAACTAACTTATTAATACCTATCCGGTATTTATATTCAGCCTCCGCCATAAACTGATCAAGTGCTTTACTACTGCCTGTTTCAATGCTTTCAAATAATTTTTTCAGCTCATCGTAATCAGCAGGGATATCCATCGGTGCGTCTTCCCAATAGATCCTATAGGAGGGATCCAATCTTTCCAATGAATAATAATCTGAAATTTTTTTTCCAAAGGAATTAAAGAATCGTTCAAATACATCGGGCATCCAATACCAACTTGGACCCATATCAAATGTAAAACCATTTGCTTTTAATTGTGCCGCCCTGCCACCCGGTTGCAGTTTCTTTTCCAGCACAACAACATCATATCCTGCTTTCGCCATAAATGCCGCGGCCGATAAGCCGGCGAAACCGCTTCCTATAATGACTACTTTTTTCAATGCTGTAAGATAAGAATTTTGAACTGGCGAGCAGTAGTAAGGGTAAGAACCGGGATAGATTATCTATTTAAAAGGCCGTCGTAAAACTTTTTTGTGTCGCTCACCAAACGTTGGAAAGAATACCTGGTGCTGACATTTACTTTGCCGGCTTTACCCATTTCTTTTCTTAGTGTAGCGTCGTTTATTAATTGTAAAAGATATTTAGTAAAATTATCATCATCGTCTACATGCGTTACAAATCCACTTATGTTTTCCTGGATGATATCTTTTACACCACCTACATCGGTACTTACAACTGGTCTTTCTGCAGCTTGCGCTTCGATGATCGATACAGGCGTTCCTTCATTAAAAGAAGTAAGCGCAACGATATCAAGACCTGCATACACCTGATCCATTTCAATTAACCATGAGGTAAACGTTACCGGTGCTACAACAGGTTGTTCCGGGTAAAAAGTATGTTGAATATTGTACTTATCTAATTGGGTTTCTAAGCTTTTACGAATATCTCCATCTCCGATAATAAAAAAGCGTACACCTGATGGCATTACGGATAATACCTTTTCAATTACGCGCAAGAACATCTGGTGATTTTTAACACGAACCAATCTGCCTATTATTCCAATAGCAATTTCATTTGGTTGAATTTGATATTCCTTTCTAAATTCTTCACGCTTTTGATCCTGATTTATTTGAAATTTTTCCAGATTAAATCCCAATGGTATGATCGTAATTTTTTCTGTAGGTGCAATTTTATAAATAGCACTTAATTCACGCTCTTGTAAATTACTAATGGCGATAATGCCTGAAGACCTTGAAGCCAGGTATTTTTCTGTCTTTACAAATATCTTTGATTGAAATGGCGTAAAATAAGAATGAAAAACATGCCCGTGAAAAGTATGTACAACAACGGGAACCTTACATGCTTGCGCAGCTAATCTGCCGATAGCACCGCTTTTTGCCGCATGTGTATGTACAATATCAGGTTTGTAAATTTTAATGATATCCTTGATCTTTTTGTAAGCGATCCTATCCATAACAGGATCAATTGCACGCTGCATTTCAGGGATTATATATGGCTGAATACCCAGATCGGTAGCCAAATGAGTTGCGTCTTGTTCGTCCACACCTTTTCCTCCAACTACTAATACAGTATCGTAATCGGGTTCAAGGTATTTACTAAGTAATACTGCGTTGTGAGAAGGACCACCTATAATCAATCTGTTTAATATGCGTAATATCTTGGGCATCGTTAGTTTTCAGCGTAATTAAAAGCCTTTTTTAATTACCCGGGATCAATAGTTAATAGAAATACAATCTGTTTTATTTAAGGCTACAAAATAACGAATTTTACCTAAAATAGCCCATTATATGTAGTTTATTGTAAATACACCTTTTTATACCATATCTCCAGACTTAACCAGCTCCATAATATCTTAGCTCTTTTTTCTGCAGGTATATTCAGTTTATTGTTGAGCAGGTCAATAATGAAACCCTTTTGTATAAATTGTTGGGTAATAGAAGAATCTGTACTTAAATAGTCATTGATAATATCTTTTAATTCATTGTTGACCCAATTTTTAAGGGGTACTTCAAAGCCCCTTTTTGGCTGGCCAACTAATTCGGCCGGTAAGTATTTTTTCGACAACTGCCTTAGCAGGTATTTAGTCGTGCCTCCATTTATCTTAAATTCATCGGAAATACCCGGTACATAGTTTACCAGGTCTTTACACAAAAAGGGGCTTCGGCCTTCTACTGAATGAGCCATATTGGCGATGTCCATTTTTACTAAGAGGTCACTGAACAGCGTGGCATTAAAATCCATACTCATGATTTTTTGCAAACCGCTTAATGAGGTGCCTGAAATTTTATTGAAGTCGTTCTGAATTATCTGCATATAATTTGCAGGCGGATGTATGATATTGCTTTCATAATCTTCCAGGATATCTACACCTGCAGATAAGTATATATCCAGATTGTTTTTAGATACGAATGAAGCAAGACGGTATAAATAATTGTAGGCAGATTTTTTATCATGAGAAACCGGCAATATTTTTTTTACAAAGCCTGCGATATTTTTTATAGATGAATTAGCGTTAAAAAAATCATAAGTCGCAAAAGGTACATATCTGCGATAGCCACCAAATAATTCATCGGCTCCATCTCCATTTAAAATAACAGTGAGGTGCTTTTTTGCTGCTGCACTTACATAATAACTCGGAATGGCCGAGCTGTCAAAAAAAGGTTCGCCATAATTGCAAAGAATTTTTTCGATGTCATTTTTTAAGTTATCAAAGGAGATATTTATTTCAGTGTGCTCAGTGTTGTATTTATCCGCTACTAATTTCGCTAAGGGTGCTTCGTTATATGTTCCTTCAAAAGCTACTGTAAATGTTTTTAATTTTGAATTATATTGGTTGGCAATAGCTGTAACCAGGCCGCTATCAATGCCTCCGCTTAAAAAACTTCCTACTTCCAGGTCTGAGGATTGCACCCTGTTTTTTATAGCTTTGTGCAAATAGCTGTCTACTTTTTCAAGGCTCTCTGCAAAACTGTCCTGGTTAGGTCGTTGATAGCGATCAGTAATATTCCACCAGCATTTTTCTTTTATATCAAGGTTGGTGCAATCGATCAGTAAAAATGACCCCGCTTTTAATTCAGCTACATTTTTATACGGCGTAAGATTACCATAAAATGAACCCAGACGGAAGTAATGATAAAAATTATCCTGGTCCATTTGCAAGGGCAGCAGGCTTTTTAAACAGTTAAGCTCACTGGCAAAAACTATTTTCTCTTTATCGGTATAATAATACAAAGGTTTTTTACCTGCCCTGTCACGCGCAATGAATAATTTTTTTTCTTGATTGTCGTAGATGGCAAATGCAAACATGCCATCTAAATATTGCAACAGATCCACACCGTATTTTCTGTATAACAATAATAATATTTCTGTGTCGGAAGAAGTTGTCGCAGATAAATGATGGGCGTCTTTTAATTCTTTAAAATTATATATCTCACCATTAAAAATGATCGTGAAGCGATCATCTAAATGCATAGGTTGTTGACCACTTGCTATATCAATGATCGATAAACGCAGGTGGTACATATCTATATTGTCGACCATAAAGCCATGTTGTTCATCGGGTCCTCGATGAAGCATGCTTTTATCGATCTGTGGATACAATAATTTAAAATTTATAGCACCTGCAATGCCGCACATAGATAATACACTTAATTAATGATGGTAAAATAACTGTATAATATTGAATAGTACTACTTTTTAGTAAAATCGTTGTATTATACAACTGCACTTTATATTATTACAAGTTAGTATTTTTGGTGATGCTTCTAACTATTCCGGCATTTACTGATAACGACCTTAATTTTGCACAAAACTTATTGCATTGGTGGGAGATAATTTTACTTCCAATTTACTTTTTTTTGTTAGTTAAGATAGGGAGGCGGTATTACGACAAAAAATTTCCATCAGGGGCAGATAGAAAACTCTTTATTAACGGACTAAAAATAAAAATGCTTGGAAGTATTTTTATTACCCTGATATATAATTTGTATTATAGCGGCGGCGATACTACAGCTTATTTTAATGATGGGCGCATGCTGGATAAGATCCTTCTTTATGATCCTATCACGGCTGTTAAAATGTTTTTTGTTTCAGGCTATCCTGATTCCTGGCCTGATAGCCTGATAAATATTGCAGCGGATTTTAGAATGCCCTTTGCGGCCAATACCTGGATAATAGTTAAGATATCTGCTTTTTTTAGTTTGTTTTGTTTTCAGAGTATGTTGTGTGTTAGCCTCTTCTTTGCTTTCTTTTCTTATTTATGTATATGGCGTTTTTATATCACCTTAACCCATATGTATCCCGAAGTAAAGAAGAAACTAAGTATTGTAATTATTTTTGTTCCATCTGTTATTATCTGGGGTTCAGGTATTTTTAAAGATACGGTTACGTTATCTGCCATGCTATTGCTTTTTTGTGTTGTGCATCAAATCTTTTTCGAAAAGAAAAAAATCGCAAAAAACATTCTACTGGCGGGTATTTGTTGTTGGCTGCTATATGTGGTTAAAGATTATATTTTCTTTTCTTTCTCTATATCACTGGCAATTTGGTTGTTATTAAGTTGGTGCTTTTCAGTTAAGGCAAAATTTTTACGGGTATTATTTTTGTTGTTTATTGTTTCCACGGCTGTTATTTCGTCTTTTATCATGATAAATTACATCGGAAAAGAGATAGCAGAAATTGCGGTTAAAACCTTGCTGGAGAGAACTGTATTAACCGGACAATATCTTCATGCGGTAAGTGAACAAACTGAAGGATCGAGTTATGATATCGGAGTTGCGGAACCTACTTTGCAGGGATTTATCTCTATAGCACCTAAAGCGATAAATGTAACATTGTTCAGGCCTTATTTATGGGAATCAGGCAAATTAATTATTTTCTTATCGGCGCTGGAAAGTACTTTGATTTTGCTGTATTTTATTTATGTTTTGCTTAAGAATAAGATCGTTTTCTTTTTTACCAAAATACTCAAAGATCCTTTTTTACTATTCTGTATTTTTTTTACTTTGATATTTGCAATATTTGTTGGGGTATCTTCTTTCAATTTCGGAAATTTGGTGAGGTACAAAATCCCATGCATCCCATTTTTTTTAACAGCCTTGGTTGTGTTGGACGGAAAAATAAAAAAAGAAAAGAAAACAATTTTGGCTGATGCGTAGCTTAGATATATTTATCACCTTTATTTCTCTTTATTTCTGCAACATATTCTTTTATTGTTTGTTCCTTATCTTTTTTACAGATAAGTAATACATCTTTTGTATCAACAACAATAAAATCATCCAGGCCTTGTAACAAAACCAATTTTTGGTTATCAGCGTGCACTATATTTCTTGTAGCATCAATGATCATCACATTACTGCCTGCAACCGCATTATCTAAATAATCTTTATAAATATTGTCGTAGATACTCGTCCAGGTGCCCAGATCGCTCCAGCCAAACGATGATGGTATCACATATACATTATCGGCTTTTTCCATTACACCATAATCTATAGATGTATTGATGCACTGCGGATAAATTCTTTCAATAGCCTGTTGCTCCCATTCTGTATTAAAGTGTATTTTTTCTGCATCAAAAACTTCATACATCTCCGGCAAAAATTTTTCAAAACTGGCCAGGATATTTTTTACCTGCCAAACAAAAATACCCGCGTTCCATAAAAAATCTCCGCTGAGAAGAAATGTATTGGCAAGATCCTTATCAGGCTTTTCTGTAAATGTTTTTACTTTATAAACATTATCGCTAACGGCTTGTTGTTCGTATTGTATATAACCATAACCCGTATTAGGACTAGTAGGTTTAATGCCTAATGTTACTAATGCTTTTATATGATCTGTAAATTCCAGTGCATGTTCACAAATATTTCTAAACGCTTCAGTATCTAAAATGATATGATCCGCAGGCGCACAAATAAGATTGGCTTCGGGATTTAGTTCATGTAATTTGTACGAAACATACGCAACACAAGCTGCTGTATTTTTTCTGGAAGGTTCAGCTAATATATTCTCTCTTCTTAGCTCAGGCAATTGTTGTGCAACAATATCTTTATACTGTTCAAAAGTTACAATGTAGATATTTTCTGCAGGTATGAATTTGGCAAAGCGATCATACGTAGATTGAATCAACGTTCTGCCGGTATTTAATATATCAAGAAATTGTTTAGGATAATCCAAACGACTCATTGGCCAAAACCTGCTACCAATTCCACCCGCCATTATGGCTACATAATTATTTTTATTCATCATGTGTATTTATACTCTCCTGCCTGACAATCAAGGACAAGTGTCTATTTATTATTTATAGCAAACCTACTTTAAATCGCTGACAACACAAATAACTGGAGAGCTAAAAAAATGCAATATTTTCTATCAAAATTTGCTTACCTTAATAGCGGTAAATCTTTGTTGATTTTGCAGCAGTATTGAAGTAACTTAGCACCCCTTCTAAAAAACTCAGGTTAAGTCTTCAGTTTTTACTACCCGGTTAAATTTATAACCATTAATTTAAAGAAGGGCAAGACAGCCATGGCTACAGTAAAACAAAAAACTAAATCTACTTCTACAAAGGCCGCCGCTCCTAAAGCAGCAGCAAAGGTTGCTGTTAAAGCGATCAGCGAAGAGAAGAACCTCAACTTAACTGCGCAGCTGCAGGACTATTTTGGTTTTGATAAGTTTAAAGATCCACAAGAAGATATTATAAAAAACTTACTGGCGGGTAATGATACATTCGTAATTATGCCCACAGGTGGCGGTAAAAGTCTATGTTACCAGTTGCCTGCCATCATTAGCGAAGGCTGTGCCATTATCGTTTCTCCACTAATTGCATTGATGAAGAACCAGGTTGATCTGGTAAGAAGTTATAGCAGTAAAGATGATGTTGCGCATTTCCTAAACAGTACATTAAACAAGGGCCAGCAAAAAATAGTTAAAGATGACCTGACCAGCGGTAAAACAAAAATGTTATACGTAGCGCCGGAAACCTTAACCAAAGAAGATAACATCGAGTTTTTTAAGGACCTTAAGATATCTTTTTTTGCAGTAGATGAAGCCCATTGTATATCTGAATGGGGACATGATTTCAGGCCCGAATACAGGCGCCTTAGAGAAATGATGGAGATCATCAGTCCGGATGCACCTATGATTGCACTAACGGCAACGGCTACACCAAAAGTTCAAAGTGATATCGTTAAAAACCTTGGTTTGAGAAAAGCCAAGATCTTCATATCTTCTTTTAACAGGTCTAATTTGTTTTATGAGATTTTACCTAAAATAAATAAAGACCAGACCGTAAAAGGTATTGTTCGTTTTGTGGCGCAGAACAAAGGAAAGAGCGGTATCATTTATACATTGAACAGAAAAACTACCGAAGAATTGGCTGATATGTTAATGGCGAACGGTATTAAAGCTGTTGCATATCATGCAGGATTAGATAGCAAGTTAAGAGCCGAAAGACAAGATCTTTTTTTAAATGAAGATGTGCAAGTGATCGTTGCTACAGTAGCCTTCGGTATGGGTATCGATAAACCCGATGTACGCTTTGTGATACATTTTAATATCCCTAAATCAATAGAAAATTATTACCAGGAAACAGGTCGTGCCGGCCGTGATGGCATGGAAGGAAAATGTATTCTATATTATTCTCATAAAGATGTTGCGAAGCTGGAACATTTAATGCGTGATAAACCTTTAAGTGAGAGAGAGGTAGGCGCTCAATTGATCAATGAAACTGTTGCCTATAGCGAAAGTGCCGTTTGCCGCAGAAAAATATTGTTGAATTATTTCGGAGAAGAATATGAAGCACATCATTGCACCAATATGTGTGATAATTGTAATAATCCAAAAGAAATGCTGGAGGCTAAATTAGAAGCCCAACAAGCATTGAAAGTTATTAAAGGATTAGATGAACAATTCACCATGGATTACTTGCTTAATATTTTTATCGGCAAAGCAAATTCACAGGTAAAAATGTTCCGTCATGATGAAAGAGATTTTTTCGGGATCGGTAAAGCACATGATGAACATTTCTGGAACTCGTTAATGCGCCAGATGATATTAGAAAGATTATTGAATAAGGATATCGAAGAATACGGGGTTTTAAAGATGACACCGAAAGGCGAAAGCTTTTTGAAAAAACCAACAGCTTTCAAGATCGCCTTGAATAATAAGTTCGAAGAAGCAGACGCAGATGATGATGAAAAAGAATCCATGATCGAAGGAAGTAGTTCTACAGATGAAAAGCTCGTGGAGATGTTGAAAGAGTTACGCAAACAGGTCGCTAAAGAA
>Ga0206961_1102_pt1 | contig 20343 bp, 17 predicted proteins | sample Alteio_BWOrgHeat_30_FD_153238 | JGI IMG/M metagenome (GOLD analysis project Ga0206961, IMG submission 153238) | Enriched cells from forest soil in Barre Woods Harvard Forest LTER site, Petersham, Massachusetts, United States -... | ecosystem: Environmental > Terrestrial > Soil > Temperate forest >...
GTTAATCCACAAACCGATGATCATGGCCACGGCCATGCCGGCCGCGAGACCCGCAATATTGATAAAGGAATAGGTTTTATTCTTCAGCAGATTTCTCCAGGCGATTTTGAGGTTGTTTTTGAACATAAAAATGGTTGGCGGTTAGCAGTTGGCGGTTGGCGGTTGGCGGTGTTAAAGAACTAACCAAATGCCATGTTTATAATATGTTATTTATCAGTCAAATATGAGAATAGCCAGGGACAAGAACTGTCCGAAACCGAACTAGTCTTGTTCGCTTCCGGCAATTTCCGCAATTTCACATCAACCGCCAACCGCCAACCGCCAACTGACCCAACCCCTTGGTTCCCATATCAATTTGTGCTAACTTACTCCTGTATTAGCCAAGACAACTTGTGAAACGAATTGCTGCTGCCATCATGCTCAAGCCTGCTTTTACCTATTCTGAAAAGATGCCGTTATATATAAAACGTCTCATTCTTTTTACGGCACTTGTTCTTTTGTTTTCTGCTGAAATTTTACGGGTTTATTTTGTAATGCCATTTCCGGGCAGCCAGGTCAGCAATACGCTTTCCTATGCCTACAGACTCGAACAATTCATTTTCTGGATCCGGATATTTGCCTGGATCCTGCTGGGTTTTGCGCTTATTCTCGTGTTTAAAAATGGAAAGGTTTGGGAGAAAATATTCCTGCCGCTGCTGGTGATCCTCTACGCGGTTGTATTCTTCTTTTTTAATTTTCGTCTGCAGGCTGAAAATATTTTTCGTCAGCCGGTCAACAAATCATTTACGGTGGCGAGCCACAGTGAAATGGAAAAATCAAAACTGATTATTGGTGTGGTAATCAACGGACAGGCGAAGGCCTATCCCATTCAGCTGATCGGATATCATCACCAGGTAATGGATACGATAGGAAATACACCTGTCATGATCACGTATTGTACTGTATGCCGTTCGGCCCGTGTGTACAGCCCGATCGTACATGGGAAAGCAGAAAGTTTTCGACTGGTTGGCATGGATCATTTCAATGCTGTTTTTGAAGATGCCACAACGAAAAGCTGGTGGCAGCAGGCTTCGGGAAAAGCCATCGCAGGACCGCTGAAAGGTTATGTATTAAAAGAATTTCCATCCACGCAACTCACCTGGGATGCCTGGCTAAGACAATATCCCGCTTCGGTCGTCATGAAACCCGACCCGCTGTTTATGGATAACTATTTCAAACTGGAAGACTATGACAAAGGCACCATGCAAAGCAGTCTGGTGAGAAGAGATGTTTTGTCCTGGGAACCCAAATCATGGGTGGTGGGTGTCACGAATAATCTTTCTTCCAAAGCATACGACTGGAATGAGCTGCTGCAAAACAAAATCATCCAGGATTCCGTGGACAGATTACCGATCTTATTGACCATCGAAAAAGATTCCACCTCTTTTCATGTGTATGACCGCCGCGTAAATAATTATACATTGAGTTTTCAAATAACCGGCAACAATGATTTGCTGTTGGATGACAATACCCACTCCACCTGGAATATGGACGGTCATTGTATTGACGGCGCGTTAAAAGGTAATAAACTACAAACGGTTCAGTCTTACAATGAATTCTGGCATTCCTGGCAGAACTTCCATGACAAGTCTAAAATCTATGTGGGCAGCCTGACCGTGGCAAAAAAATAAAAAAGCCATCACGTTTTTTTGACGTGATGGCCTGTATGTTCCTTTGAATCTTAATTAATCCCAACCACTGGTATCAAGTAATTTTCCGTCCTTGTCTTTAATCTGACCATCCGGATCAATTACCCATCCTTCTTCCAGCTTTCTTTTCTTATCTCCTTTGGAAATTTCTCCGTCCGGAGATACTTTACGACCGTTTGTGGTTGTAACGGCCGCTGTCAGCGGAACCCAAACACCACCTTTCACGGTGAGTACTTTACCATCTTTCAGGGTAATCAGGCCATCTTTCAGGGTGGCTGTACTATCGGTCGTTTTCGCTGCAGTGCTATCCATTGCAGGAGCTGTGACAGCAGGTGCTGCAGCAGCCGTATCCGTAGTTGTTGTTGACGATTTTGAACCATCGTTACATGCGTATGCACACACTGCAACGGAGGCAATCAGTAATAATTTTTTCATGATGTCTTTTTTAGTTTTAGAAGAACGCAAATTTAGGCAATTTCAGAGACACACACATGGTTTTTTTTGTAGATTTGTTCCATCGCATGATGCCTCCGTAAAGAGCTTAAATGAAGTGTAAATCTGTTTTTATTTTAGTTTCTTTCTTTGTTCTGCTAAATTCATGCCATAGGAAGAAATCTTTATTTCAACTTGTTTCTTCCGATCATACCAATATACATTTTAACAATCACCTGATCGAGAATGATACCATCAATCCATTCGATCTTCCCAATATGTATAATGGAGGAGGTGTCGGTATCGGCGATTTTAACAACGATGGTCTGCCCGATATTTATTTTACAGGAAACCAGGTTGCCTGCAAACTTTATTTAAATAAAGGGAATTTTAAATTTGAAGATGTTACGGACGTCGCGCAGGTAAATGGCAACGGGGCCTGGTGCCGGGGTGTGGCGGTGGTTGATATCAATAACGACGGTCTGCCGGATATTTATGTATGCGCCACGATCTGGCCGGAGGCGGAAAGAAGACAAAACCTATTATACGTTAATCAGGGCCTGAATAAAGAGGGCATTCCGGTATTTAAAGAAATGGCAAAAGAATATGGTTTGAATGATGAATCTTTTTCAACCATGGCCACCTTCTTTGATTATGACAACGACGGGGACCTGGATGTATATATTACGGTGAATGAAATGGAGTCCGACAGAAATCCATCCATCTACCGGCCGAAAATAAAAGATGGCTCGGCACCGAGTACGGGACGTTTATACCGAAATGACTGGAGCGAGACGCTGCATCATCCTGTATTTACCAATGTCACCAAACAGGCGGGTGTTACGATAGAAGGCTATGGTCACAGTGCCACCATTGCTGACTTTAATAAAGACGGATGGAAAGATATTTTCGTAGCCAACGATTTTCTTTCGAACGATCTTCTCTACATCAATAATCATGATGGCACATTTACCGATAAAGCAGCCAGTTATTTCAAACATACTTCCGCCAATGGCATGGGACAGGATGTGATCGACATCAACAACGACGGACTATCGGATGTCGTTGAAATGGATATGGATCCGGAAGATAACTACAGGAAGAAACTGCTGATGTCGGGATACAACTATCAGAACTATCTGAACAACGATTCCTTCCATTATCAGTATCAGTATGTCCGCAATACGCTTCAGCTGAACATGGGTCCACGGGTGGAGAAAAAGGATTCCGTCGGCGATCCGATATTCGGAGACATCGGATACTGGTCGGGCATTTCATCGACCGACTGGAGCTGGGCGCCGCTTGTGCAGGATTTTGACAACGACGGATTGCGGGATATCATCATCACCAATGGCTTTCCGAAGGACCTGACGGATCATGATTTCATTGCCTTCAGGGAAAAGGCATTCGGATATACAACAAAGAAAGAAGTGCTGGCGAAAATACCGCAGGCGAAACTGCAACACTATGCATTTAAAAACAGCGGCGATGCCCGCTTCGCAGATGTTTCAAATGACTGGGGACTGGTTACCTCGTCATTCGCTAACGGTGCCGCTTATGCGGACCTGGACAATGATGGCGACCTGGATCTGGTGATCAACAACATCAATGATGAGGCATTTGTTTATCAGAATAATTCCTCCTCTGATTCTTCGAATTACCTGACGGTAAAACTGGCCGGTGATTCCCTGAATAAAAACGGGCTCGGCGCCTGGATTGAAATATTCTATGGCGGGAAGCAACAGGTATATGAGCAGACACCCTACCGCGGCTATCTTTCCACCATGCAGATTGATCCCCATTTTGGTTTGGGAAAAACTACGATGATCGACTCGATGATCGTAAAATGGCCCGACGGAAAAAAACAGTCATTCTCCCGGATTGCGGTCAATCAGAAAATAACAGTGAACTATAAATCAGCCAAAGATCTGTATACCTGGAAAAAACCGGCGCCCCCCGGCCACACATTATTTGAGCCCGTTCCGGATTCGGCAGGAATACAGTATCAGGATAAAAAAAATGACTACATCGATTTCAGTGTGCAGAAACTATTGCCGCATAAATTTTCCGAATACGGGCCGGCCATGGCTGCAGGCGATGTAAATGGTGATGGACTGGATGACATGGTGATCGGCGGATCTGGTTCTAATCCGACAGCCGTTTTACTGCAACAGAAAAACGGAAACTTCAGCAAAGGGAAAATACTTCCCGGTCAGAATACAAAAGCAGCGAACGACATGGGACTGCTGCTTTTTGATGCAGATAACGACGGGGATCTGGATCTGTATATCGCCCGGGGCGGATATAAAAATGCGCCCAATAGCCCGGCGTACGCCGACCAGTTATACATCAATGACGGTAAAGGAAACTTTTCTGTCAGTCCGATTGCGCTGCCACCGAATTTCACCAGCAAATCCTGTGTGCGCGCTTTTGACTATGACCATGACGGCGATCTGGATTTATTTATTGCCGGTCGCGTGTTGCCCTGGAATTATCCAAAGCCGGTTTCCTGTGTCATTTACCGGAATGATACAAAAGACGGCAAAGTGTTATTTACAGATGTCACGTCCAGGATCGCCCGGCCTTTGCTACAGGTTGGGATGGTATGCGATGCAATCTGCACCGACTTTGACAACGATGGCTGGCAGGATTTAATACTGGCCGGCGAATGGATGCCCATCAGATTCATTAAGAACGATCATGGCGAATTCAGGGATGTTACCGACTCTTCCCATATCGGCAATCAGGTGGGATGGTGGAACAGCATCACGGCGGGCGATTTTGATAATGATGGAAAAACAGATTATGTAGTGAGCAACCTGGGGGAAAATTCTTTCTACAAAGCAAGTGACCAGTATCCGGTGTCGATATACGCCCGGGACTTTTATAACCAAAGTATTATGCAGTGCATGCTCACCTCGTATATCAAAGACAGACAGGGTGGTGAAAAAAAAGAATTTGTAAGCGATGCGCGTGACGATGTGATGTCACAGTTGCCGTTTCTGAAAAAAAGATTTCTTACTTATAAAAAATTCGGCGAATCCTCTTTCGATAAATTATTCCTGCCGGCAGAAATGGAGAATTCCATTAAATATTCTGCGAATAATTTTAAAAGTTCCTTCATCCGAAACAACGGGAACGGAACCTTTACGATGAGTCCCCTGCCGGATATGGCCCAGTATTCTGCGATCAATGGAATGATCACCGACGATTTTGACGGGGATGGGAATCTGGATATTTGTATGAACACCAATGATTACAGCACAGTGCCTTCTTACGGACGATATGATGCATTGAACGGACTTGTTCTGAAAGGCGATGGAAAAGGAAAATTTACATCGCTGAACATCCTGCAAAGCGGTGTTTTTATTCCTGAAAACGGAAGGGCCCTGGTTAAGCTGCGCAGCCCTGACGGGAAATATCTGGTTGCGGCGAGTCAGAATAAGGGCCCCGTAAAGATGTTCCAATTAAACAATCAGGGTAATTTTATTTCATTAAATCCGGATGATATTTCTGCGCTTGTTATTTATAAAAATGGTAAACATCAAAAACGCGAAACCGAATATGGAAGTTCTTTCCTTTCACAATCTGCCCGGTTTATCACGATTGACAGTAGTGTATCTTCCGTGGAAATTACAAATAGCCTGGGCTTGACGAGGAAAGCGTTGGGTGTTGGGCGTTGACTGTAGGCGGTTGGCGGTTGGCGGTTGGCGGTTAAGGGTTCGCATAATTTAAAAATACAGTGCCTGTATTGTATTTTCTTACGTCTTTCAGATGAAGATTTTTGAAATCAGTGTTGTTTTGAAATAAAGGCCTGCCGCCGCCGGTGAGGACGGGGCTTATTTGTATATGATATTCATCGATCAGATTTTCTTTCATTAGTGATTGCGCGAGGGATATACTGCCCCAGAGAACCATATCCTTTCCCTGCAATTCCTTTAATGTTCTGATCGCGTCAGCCGCCTCGCCGCTGATGATCTGAGCCCGATTCCATTTCCCCCAGGGGGCATCAGAGATCGTATTGGAGAAAACAACTTTTTTTATTTCGTTCAGTCTGTCTGCAATTACTTCCTGATCGGTGGTGGCCGTTGGCCAGAATTGCACAAACAGTTCATACGTTTTTCTTCCCAGAACAATCGTGTCGATCGTTTCTAAAAACTTCAGCTGATCCTGATCTGAATATTTATTCTGATCGGGGGTTAAACTGGTAAAGAAGTCGAGCTGACCATTTTTGTCGGCAACAAACCCGTCGAGCGACATCCATTCTTCCAATATGAGTTTTCTCATTTGAATGTATTATGGCACCAAAGATCCAGAAGTTTTCGAAAATCCTTCATGTTGTGTCGGACTTTTCAATAAGAACCGGTGGATTTATTTTTGTCCGGCAACGCCCCGGGTAATGCCAGGTCTGCCCGGTTGGTGGCCGTCATTAAAAGCTGTCCGGTTTTTATGGCTTTATGTTCGTAAGCGCACACATGGGATTTATTTTTGAGACACAAACAAATTATTATCAGTGTGTTGCAGAGATGGCATATGATTCGTGTCTAATCGTTGCAAAGAACCATCCCCATGTTTAAAAACTATCTCAAAACGGCCTGGCGAAATATCAAAACTCATAAAGCATATGCCGGGATCAATATTGCCGGACTCGCGATTGGCATTGCGGCCAGTCTGTTGATTTTCGTGGTAATTCATTATGAAACCAGCTACGATCGGTTTGAATCCAATAAAGATAATATCTGCCGGGTGGTGGCCACCTATCTCAATCCGGTAACACATGAAGTAACGGAACGCAGAGCCGGGGTAGCGCCTTATCTGGCAAATACCATCCAAAATGATATTCCGAAAATAAAAAAAACAGCGATGGTCTGGTATGTAGGCGGTGCCCAGATTCATATCCCCGTCCCGGGTAAAGACCTTGCTGATGAAAAAAGGGTGAAAGCAGATAATGGAATATTTTTTACCGAACCGGGCCTGTTCAGCATTTTTTCCTATGACTGGCTGGCGGGCGATTCAAAAAGACTTACTGAACCCAATACCTGCGTATTAAGTGAAAGCTTCGCCAATACATTTTTTGGTGACTGGAAAAAATCAATGGGACAAACCCTACAGATGTGGTCTTTCCGGGTGCCTATGCAGGTGGTAGGCGTATTCAAAGATCTTCCTGCCAATACCGATCTCGAAGTAAAAATGGCTGGCTCCTATGAAACATTTCGCAAAATCAATACGGGGATGTTTGAACAAAAAGACTGGTCCATCTCTCCCTGGCCTTCGGAGTGTTTCGTATTATTACCCGATGATACGAAACCCGAAGCATATCATACCCAACTGCAGGAAATCGTAAAAAAATATTATCCGCCGGATGTAAAAGGCAACCAGAAAATTTCGCTCTCCCTGCAGGCTTTGTCCGATATGCATCTGAATGAAGATTTCGGAACGTTTAAAGGCGATGCATTAACGCATAAGGAATTGTGGTCGCTTGCGCTGATCGGTTTCTTTTTATTGCTGGTGGCCTGTGTAAACTTTATCAATCTGGCGACGGCACAATCCGTGAACCGGGCAAAAGAAATCGGCGTCAGAAAAGTGCTGGGCAGCAGTCGTTCCCAAATACTCCGGCAGTTTCTGAATGAAACAGCTGTTATCACGGTGATATCTGTATTGCTCGGATTTCTGATCTCGCAACTGGCGCTGCCATTCATCGGCCGGCTGATGGGCAAATCCCTTTCATTGAATCTGATTCAAAATCCGGCAGTTGCTTTATTTCTTCTGATACTTGCCATCGTGGTTAATTTTCTGGCTGGTTTTTATCCGGGGCTGGTGTTATCCGGTTTTCGTCCCATTGAAGCCATCAAAAGTAAGATCAGTACACGAAGTATCGGCGGACTTTCCCTGCGTCGCGGACTGGTTGTATTTCAGTTTCTGATTGCTCAACTGTTAATCATCGGAACCATCGTGGTGTTGCAGCAGATGCAATACTTCAGAACGCAGCCAATGGGTTTCGACAAAAATGCCATTGCGCTCATAGACCTGCCGAGCGACAGCCTGGATCAGCAGCAGTATCCTTATCTCAGGGAGCGAATGTTAAAAATACCCGGCGTGGAAGCCGCGAGTTTTGCCATGGATGCACCCGCGAGCTTTGGTTCCAATAACAATAATATTTATTTCAATGATAACCCGGTGAAAAAAGATTTCCTGATCAACCTGCAATTTGCAGATACCGGTTATCTGAATACATTTCACATCGGGTTACTCTCCGGGCGTGTTCCCTATGCCAGCGATACGGTGCGGGAAATCATGGTGAATCATACGCTGGTGAAAAGACTTGGACTTACAGATGAGCAAATCATTGGTAAAAACGTTTCGTTCGACGGCACGGTCAAATATCCGGTGGTTGGCGTGATGCATGATTTTAACAGCAAATCTTTAAAAGAAGCCGTATCACCGTTGGCCGTGACAACTTTTTCGAGGGCTTATGGTTTACTGGCGCTTCGCATCAACCCGGAGAGAATGAGCAAAGCATTAAACGAAGTCCAGCGGGTATTTACACATCAGTATCCGACATATATTTACGATCTCAGTTTTCTCGATGAGCGGATCGCGCATTTTTATACATCTGAAGCGATGGCTTCCACCCTGTTTAAGATTGCGGCCTTCTTTGCGATCTTCATTTCCTGCCTTGGCTTATATGGACTCGTTTCTTTTATGGCCGCGCAGAAAACAAAAGAAGTGGGTATCCGGAAAGTATTGGGTGCATCGGTGCCGAGTATTGTGTTTTTGTTTTCAAAAGAATTTATGGTCCTGATCGGCATTGCCTTTTTGATTGCCGCACCAATGGGTTATTATCTGATGCACCAATGGCTGTCCGGTTTTTATTATCATATGGAACTGAGTTGGATCGTTTTTGCTATTGCGATTGTTGCCTCCGGTATCATTGCCTGGATTACGGTGGGATATAAAGCGATCAAAGCGGCGGTGGCGAATCCGGTGAAAAGTTTAAGGTCGGAATAGATAGTCGGAAGCAACGGTTATTTTTCATAGTTTTCAGTATCGAAAACAGCAGATCATTGCAATGAAAACAACCATCGACCGGGAAGCCATTTATCATGCGATCTATGAAATCGTGCGCCTGATCCCCAAAGGACGCGTAACCAATTATGGCGCCGTGGCCAAAGCGGCCGGGCTCAAATCCGGTGCGCGCCTGGTCGGTCGCGCGATGGGAAATGCGAATTCTGTAAAACCTCCGATACCGGTGCAAAGAGTAGTGAATAGCTCTGGAATATTGAGTGGTGACAATGGCTACCGCCAAAAGAAGTTAAAGGCCGAAGGGGTGGAGGTAAAAAATAATAAAGTGGTCGATTATAAAAACCTGTTCTGGGACCCACTCTACGAAATCGATTAACCCATTCCGGGCGGGGACGCCGTTCTTTTGATTAAATTTGACCCGTTATTTAATTTTCAGCGATATGGTCAATTTCCAGGAACGTGTGTTGAGTTATCCCCAGTATTGCAAGCAGTTCTCCTGCGGGGAATCGCTGATTACGATTTTTAATTGTCCGCCGGAAGCGCGCCTGATGAAAAATAAATTTTCCGATTTGTTCAGCCGGGAGAATTATATATTTTTTGTACTGGAAGGCAAGAAAGTATGGCATACGGCACACGGTTCATATGAGATCAAAGAAGGAGACTGTGTGCTGGTCAGAAAGGGCGCCTGTATACTGGAGCAGTTTTTTGATATTGGTTTTTGTCTGGTGCTGTTTTTTATACCGGATGAATTTATTTGTGAAACACTGAAAAGCAGATCGACGCCGATTTATAAAACGAGTGAAAAATATGCACCCGTGATCAGACTGGAAACAACGGAATCGCTTCAGTCATTCTTTGTTTCCATGTATGCATATTTCTCCGGAACGACTACACCCGATAAATCCCTGCTGGAGTTAAAGTTCAGGGAACTGATTTTGAATATCGTCGATAACAAAAACAATGTGCAGGCGCTTTCCTATTTCTCCTCCCTGCTCAGTGAACCACAGGCCGTTTCGCTGGAGCGCACCATGAATGATAATTATTGTTTCAATCTGAGCCTGGAGCAATATGCTACTTTATCGAACCGGAGTCTGTCAGCTTTCAAACGCGATTTTCAAAAACAATTCCACAGCACACCGGGCAAGTGGCTGCTGGAAAAAAGACTGGAACACGCCCGTCTCCTGCTGCAACATCAGGGCAAAACCGTGGCGGAAGCCGCTTTCGAAAGTGGTTTTCAAAACGTATCCCATTTCAGTCGTTCTTTCAAAACCCGATTTGGTGATTCTCCCACTGCGGTGAAACAGGAAACTGGACCTGAAAGCAAAACTTCCGGACTCCACAGCAAAGCCCGTGTACTCAGCAGCTGATAAATTTGTGTTGTAAAAATATTCTTAGTCATTATTCAATCAACGCATATGATGAATCCAAACAAGGCATTATGGGAGAAGGGCGATTTTACACGCATCGCCAACTCCATGAGAAAGAGTGGAACTGAATTTGTTTCCACCTTAGGTATTACCAAAAATCTGCGGGTACTGGATCTGGGATGCGGAGATGGCAACACCGCCATTCCCGAAGCCAAACTGCAGGCCAATGTATTGGGCGTGGATATTGCCGGCAATCTCGTGGAAGCAGGAAACCGGAGAGCGATGAAAGAAGGACTTTCCAATGTAACATTCCAGGTAGGAGATGCCAGTGATCTGAATGAACTGGAAGACGCCAGTTTTGATCTGACGATCAGTATGTTCGGTGCGATGTTCGCGCCCAGACCATTTGACGTGGCAAAAGAGATGGTTCGTGTTACCCGTAAAGGTGGAAGAATCATTATGGCCAACTGGATCCCTGGCGACCCGACCCTGGTGGCACAGATATTGAAAATCAGCTCCGCGTATACGCCGCCGCCGCCGGAAGGTTTTGTAAGTCCGATGACCTGGGGTATGGAAGAGGAAGTGAAGAAAAGATTTGTGGCAGCTGGCATACCGGAAAGCAATATCTCCTTCACGAGGGAAGCATTTACTTTTATCGCGGACTATTCCCCCGAAATATTTCTCCGTGATTTCAGGCATTATTATGGTCCGACCATGAATGCCTTTGAAGCAGCAGAAAAGAATGGCAAACTGGAAGACCTGCAAAACGAGCTGGAGGCTTTGTTTAACAAACAGAATAAAAGCGGGAAAGAAAATGCCACGTTTATTCCGGCCACTTATCTGCGCGTAACCGTGAACTGCTAAGTAAGACGTTGTTTTGTTTGAATGAACCCTGTATCCTCTTGAGATGCAGGGTTTTTTATGCGCAGCCGGCAGAGCCGCGCCGGGATGATCGGGCTTTGAAACAATATTTACAGGAGTCGAAACATGGCGTATAGCCTACGGGTACGCAGTGATATAGTTTTGCAAATCAATTAAATAAGCAAACTATGTTACGCATAACCAAAACACCCGGTCTGAAATTTATCATTCCGGCCCTCCTGGCGGTTCTCCTGTTTTCCTGCTCAAAATCAGACACCAGCACCCCAGGCAACCTGCCGGTGATTTCAGGGTTTTCCTTTCAGCAGTCGGCAAATAATATTCCGGTCAACTCATCGGCTTTCATCAGCGGGACCGACATCACTATTTATCTTCCACCCGGCACCGTTTCCAACGCATTAAAAGCCAGTTTTACTTTATCGGGCAACGCCAGTGTAACGGTGTCCGGTGTGGATCAGCAAAGCGGGGTAACTGCCAATGATTTCACCCATCCCGTGACTTACACCATAAGTACAGGCGGTGGCGTTACGCAGAATTACAATGTTACGCTGATTACGGACATCGCAGCGGTTGATCAGCTGGTGAGTGCATTCATGACAAAATACAAGGTGCCTGGCATGACGATGTCGATCACGAAAGACAATCACCTGGTATATACAAAAGCTTATGGGATGGCAAACACTTCGCAGCAGCAACCGGTCAACGATTCCAGTTTATTCCGTCTGGCCAGCGATTCCAAACAATTTACTTCTGTAACGATCATGCGTTTGTTCGATCAGAAAAAAATATCCATGACGGACAAGATCTTTGGCAACGGCGCGATTCTGGGCACCACCTATGGCAGCCAGCCTTACGGGCCCGGCATAACAGATATTACAGTGAGTGATTTACTGCATCATACCAGTGGCGGATGGTCTACCAGCGGAAACCAGTACAATAACTTCAATGATCCGATGTTCAGCAATCTCTCCATGAGTAACGCCGAACTGATCAGCTGGACGCTGAACAACATGCCACTGGATACACTCCCGAATACAAAATTTGAATATTCCAATTTCGGATATTTTCTGCTGGCGCGGGTAATTGAAAAAATTACAGGTGAACCCTACGAACAGGCCGTGCAGGATCTGGTGCTTACCCCCTGTGGTATTACCGATATGCGCATCGCAGGTAACACACTGGCGGAACGCGCGCCCAATGAAGTGGTATATTATAATCAGGAATCACAAACGCCGTATGCCGGTTTGAATATTCATCGCGCAGACGGATGTGCGGGATGGATTGCTTCTTCTATTGATCTGGTAAAATTCAACACGCATGTCAATCAGCTGAATCCGGCAACAGATCTTTTATCCGCCAACGCGTATCAGGTGATGACGAGTACCACACCGGTGAGTGATGGTTACGCGTGCGGCTGGGCCGTTTATCCAGATCAGGAAGGATTTGAACACCAGGGAAGTTTGCCCGGCACTTCATCAGATCAGGCATTTCAAACGATGCTGATGAGTCCTTCCAATCAGGGCAACTATAGTTTCGGCATCGTGATCAACACGCGAAGTCTCGACAATAATTATGGCAATGACCTGGATAATATATTCTGGAATGCACTTCCCAATATCAAGTCATGGCCTTCCTATGATTTATTCAATACAACACAACCATAATTTTTTCTCATAAGCAGTTCGTTTTGAATGTCCCGGTGTTTCTACACCGGGATTATTTTAAATCCCGCACGATGCGTATTTTATTGATCATTCTAATTGGATTCATGGGTGTTTCTGCAAGGAGTCAGGATCCCGTTGCTCTTCGGTCAGATTCAATTCCATTGAGCATTGTTTGCGGCGACACAACTCTCCTGCCCATCATCGGAGATACACTGATCACAAAAAAGCCACTGGTACTTCGTTTTTCAAATAACTCTTCCACTACCGATTCAGGTACTGTCAGATCACATCTGGAACTGAGTATAAACTATCAGACCGATGATGTGTACAATGGCCGCAAGGGCAACCGGGTAATTCCTTTGGTGACGCCGGGCGTCAGTTACATCTTTAAAAACGGATTTCAAACAGACCTCAGTGTTGGTTATGACATTCATGATCCGTCGCCTCAGGTAAATCAGTACACACTGGATGTATCTTATAATTTCAGTCCGGGCGATGGAAATTATACTTCATCCCTGACAGCCTCCCGGTTTTTCTACAGCGACCAGTCCGAGAGTACGACCGGTGATCAGAAAGGAAGTTTTGAATACGATAACAGTTATGATTTTGGTTTTATCGAGCCGGGTATTTATTTAGCCTGGACATATGGTGCGGGCAAAGATTACGGATCCACCTTCAGCCTGCAGCATGAATTCGATTTTAAGAATGGCAAGCTGAATGTCACGCCCAATGTGAGCATGAATGCCGGCACGCAGAATTATTATGATTCATATTATCATCACCGGAAATATAAGATCAAAGGGAAAGATAAAAAGCCAGCGTATGAACATGTGCTCATATATGGAGATGTTTTAAATGCGGGCAAATTCCAGATACTGGATTATGAATTAACTGCTCCCATCAACTATTCTTTTGGACGACTGGCACTCAGTATGATTCCAACTTATTCAATGCCGGTAAATCCCGCCGATATTCTGGTTACGACCACTTATAAAGGTTCCATCGTTCGAACGGAAATGAAAAAAGAATCCCTGAGCAATACTTTTTATCTGCAGGTAGGTTTCACTTATGATTTTAAATAGCGACGCCGGATGGGTTGTACCCAAATAATTTCTTGAATGAAAAAGAAAAATGAGAGAGATTCTCAAATCCCACATCCAGATAAACGGAAGAAGGATGTTGATTTTTTTGTTTGATTAAATAATGTGCCTGCTCCAGTCTTTTATTCAAAAGCCATTTCTCGGGGGAGGAACTGAATATTTTTTTAAAATCACGTTTGAATGTAGCAAGACTGCGCCCAGTCATCTTAGCGAACTCGCTCATACGGACATTGTATGTATAGTTTTGATTCATGAATAATTCCAGATCTATTTTATGCGGTTCGCTGAAGTCAAATAAGAAATCTTTCAATCGGGGGTCGGCTCTTAAAAGAAGTTCGATGATCTCCCTGGTTTTCAAATCGGCCATGGACTTTGTCATTTGTCCATCCAGTTCGAGATAAGGACGAACCGAATCAAAAAACCCCTTGATAAATTTGTCTTTTGTTAACTGAACAGCCGGATCGCCTGTATATTTTTTATCCGTCTGCATATTGTGCTCGCTGGCATACTTACGCAAAATGGGTTCGGAAAGAAAGACGGTGACGGATGAGCAAGGCGTTCCATCGGGATCCGGAAATTTGGTTGCCTTCACCAGTTGGTTTTTACGGAAGAGACCGATGGTGCCTTTGCCTCCGCGGTGTTCGAAATGATTTGTCTGGATATGAACCTGACCGGAGATCACATAAGACAAGGCATGCTCAGCGGCAAATTGTTCCGGCACCCTGGTTTGTTTGTGCGAACAGGAATATATCATGTTGAATTCGCGATCTTCAGTCATGTTGTTTTATTTCATTCGTTTTACCTGGCTCATGATCATTTTGTCAAACATATTATCGGAAAGAACTTTTCTCATAAACAGGGCGGGCTTCGCCATAAAGCCACCAGAATATCGGGCCAGGGGCTTATTGACGGTAATGGCTTTATAAATCAACTTCGAAATGAGAATGGGTCCCGGAACTTTTGAATCTACACTGCTGAGCGCACCGGCAACGGGTTCTGCCAGTTCTTTGTATGCTGTTTTGCCTGAAACCCTCAGGAGGCTGTCATGTGCAATGCCGCTCCATTCCGATTTTATGCCACCAGGTTCGATCACGATGACGTCGATGCCAAAAGGCCGCACTTCATTACGCAGCGAATCGCTCAGTGCTTCCAGTGCAAATTTACTTGCGTGATACCATCCGCCGAAAGGCATGGCGAGTTTACCACCGATGGAAGAAATATTCACAATTTTACCGGCGTGTTGCGCGCGCATATGGGGCAGCACCATTTTTATTAACCGGGCTGCGCCGAAAACATTTACTTCCATCTGATATTTTGCATCATCGATGGACACATCTTCGACTGCGCCATAAGAGCCAAAGCCCGCGTTGTTAATCAGGACATCTATTCTTCCTTCTGTTGTAATAATTTTTTCAACACCTGACCTGGCCGAATTTTCGTCGGTAACGTCCATCGTTAAGATTTTGATACCGCGGGTTTGCAGATCCGCCATTTTATCGGCCCTGCGTGCGGCACCATAAACAATGTAACCATGATCGAATAAATATTCTGCCACCGATTTGCCGATTCCTGAGGAGGCGCCTGTGATAAGTGCTACTTTTTTCATACTCTGATAGATTGATTGATTTGATCTGTCAAAGCTCTGTACAAAATTAGCGATACCTTTTGGTCAGAAGCTCAATTTTCTTTGGCGAGCGGCTCATACATAGAGGGATGGACCTGCTATCGGTGAGCTACCGGTGTCGGGTCAAGTCCAATGTAAGTCCAATTGCAATTGGAGTTGCATTGGACTTGCCAATACTCCGGTAGCTGATCGATACCTGCAAAGTGTTTATTAAATTCAGAATGGGTGAGTAAGAATAGCAGAACAACCCAGACAACGATTCGTCAAATAAGATATTGCGTTGGTGTCGACAAATATTATTCCTGACTCCAAACGATGAACGAATAAATCGGCGCCTACACAATAATTCAATTCCACTGTGCGCTTTAAGATTAGAAATTTTTGAAGCGTATGAACCAAACCCTTAAAACCGCTGGCCTGGCCATTCTGATGGCTTGTGTCCTGAACTGTCAAAACCTGTCTGCACAAACAACTTCTGTTACCAAAGCGGAAGCTGAAAAACTTTCCATAGAACTGGAACAATCCATCAATAAGGGAGATCCGGAAATGCTGAATCATCTGATCTATTTTCCCGAATTCATTGCCCGGACCGGATCTAAAAATCCCATCATCAACAATTTCGACACCCTGACCAAAATCGCCAATGGTTTTGGTTTATTTAATATTGGCAACAATACGCTGCAGATCTCAAAAAACGGCAGTTATAATCTGGTGCGTGGTTTTGTTCTGAATGAAGAGATGCACCTGCTGTTCAGGGCATATGGTGATGGCGGACTCAATTATCAGGATATTACCCTGATTAAAATAAAAGACTCTGTGAAAGCAGCAGATATTTTTTCATACCAGCTGGGTGAGTCGTATGCCCGGTTGTTTTCCTACCTGATCACCGACATGGCAACACCCGATGCACATTCATCTATGACTTCCAGGGAAAAATATGGGAACCTGTTTGAAAATGCCATGCGAAATAAAAATTATCCGGTAGCGAGATCAGCTTTCGAAAAGTTCGACGAAGCAACCCAGAACGACAAACATTTTTCTCTTCAGTATATGCTGGCCTGCCAGCACCTGAGCGACAAATTATTCAGAAAATCTGTTGACCACTTTGTTGCCCTGTTTCCGGAAGAGCCGACGGCTTACCTGCTGATGGTGGCGGCTTATGCCGATACGAAAGAGTATGGAGAATACGGTCACGCGATCGACAAATTGGATACCCTGATACACATCGATCCCTTTCTGGATTATCTAAGAGGTAACCTTGAAATGAAACTCGATGATTCACGCACCGCCCTGCATTTTTATCAGGAAGTTTTTAATTATGATCCCGGCATCTGGCAAAATACTGAAAAACTGGTTGCGCTTAAAGTTGTCAACAACGAGCTGGTGCAGGCCAATGATGCCATCAATGTTTACAGTCATACGCCGGGCTACCGGAAAGAACTGGTGGAATCGCTTTATGCGAGTTATCCTGTTTTAAAATAGTGTTTAACGGTTCACTTCAGCATACATGCGTACGATGGCATTGATAACCAGTGGGGGATTGTCATTAAAAATGAAATGACCACATTTGTACGCTATAATGCCCCGACGGTTAGTCGCTATGGCAACAAATTCCTGATGACATCTTTTCCAGTCGGCTGAGTCTTTTACGTTTGAAAACGGCGTGTGCTCCGAAACAAAATCAGTTACAGGAATGGTTGCAGGAAAAGAAATACTACGTACGAAATTGATATTATTGCTAAAGTCTGCCCCCTGATAATAAATCCCCGGTCTGACTCTCTTCAAACTGTCATTATTTTTTTTATCAATCGATTGTTGCGTTGCAGCGAGGCGGTTCTTTTCATAAAAGCAAGCCGTAGTAATATCAATGAGAACGGCCGCCTTCACTTTATCAACATGACGGGAAGCGTATAAGGTTGCGTACAATCCACCCTGGGAATGAGCTACCAGCATGATGTTTCCATTAAATCCCAGTTTTTGCAGACCGGTCTCCAGTCCTTTTATGCCATTTAAAATACCATGTTTGTCTGTATCAAATGTACTTTGTCCAAAACCGGTTCTGTCGTAGGCGATGAGTGTAGCGCCGGTTTTATTGGCGATGGGTAGAAGAATTTTTTTCCAGGTGGTTGCATCTTCCCCACCGCCTGCTTCAAAAAGAATGGGCATTTCCTTTCCTTTCACAATATGAAAATGTAATTTGTATCCGCCCACATCCACCAGGGTGTCGATGGTTTGGGATAGACTGCAGACGGTCTTAAAAAAGAATAATAAAATAAAACCGGAATTCTTGAACGATCGAATCTTCATTTCGCTTTTTTGAATAAACCCTTAGCGGTTAATTTCCACCAGCAGCACCCATGCATCGAGAGAAGCTTTTATGAATGAAATGATGATGGCTCCTACCAGCCAGTAGTAACCCGACGCAGATCCATTCAGCATCAAAATTCCACCGATGAAATATGGAAGAAAGGCCACCTGATCAAACAGCATTTTCAAAAGGTGCAGGATTTTGTAATTCTTATCTGTTTTTTTAAAGATCTGCAAATCGATATATGTGAGTCCGGGCCAGGAAATGGCAAAAATAACCAACGTGCACAGTCCTGCAATATGTGGCGTTTCGCGGGGAACCAGCAACAGCAGTGTCTGAATGAGAATGGATAACAACAACATGGCAGCCAGCAATGCCCGGTTCACCAGTACAGGAAACGTAAGGATTTTCGAGAGATTAATAGACAGGCCCACAAACAAAAGCCCCATCAATGCGGCGGCCGCACCGGCTGAAGCCACGAACAAATCATGCCATTCTTCCATGATCAATGATTATTTTCCTGACAAAGAGTTGTTTTGATTGTATTATAAAAGCCTGGTATGCTCAACCCCGTAACGTATGGCTTCTTCCAGTATATCCAGATTAATATCTTTCAACGTTTTGAATTTAATACAATAACTAGTTACGCTTGCTTTGCCTATTTTCTTCCCGTAAGCCCGGGAGAGGTGGGTCTTGTCTTTTAAACCCATAACATATAAAGAGATGCCTGTTGTGTTTGCGCTGAATCCTATCTGATAAAATTCCCTGGTTGAGCCGTCGGCATATTTGATCGTGTAAGATCCGTATCCAATGTTGGGGTTGGACACTGTTTTATTTTCGCTATTCTTCCCATCCAGGAACCACAATTTAGATTTCGGCAAAAGTTTCAATATAAACTTATGTAACGCCAGCATCTCGTCCCTTTTTTGTTCAGGCTGACTGGCAATGTAGTTTTTGATTTGTTCCTTTACGTTCATAATGAATGATTCGCGTTGTGATTCAAGTCATATTTTCTCTTTTACTGAAAACTCTTTTGCAGAATTATTTCCCGCCCTACTTCCGGATCCGGAATAGAAAAGGAAGACAGGTTGTTCGTTTGCTGTTTCATTTGAGTTTTTATTTTTTCACGGTGCATGGCACCCCATAAGTGAAGTTCCATCAGCACCGGCCCGAGTGTTGTACTGTATGCTGTGAGTATGTATTCCGTACCTGCGCTACTTGTGTTGGAACTCCTTCGGACAAGAAATCCATTCAGCTCAAGTTCTTTCAATTCCCTGGATAAAACTTTTGCTGCAATTTGCTCTACCGCTCTCCGGATATCACCAAAGCGTTTATTGCCCTGCCCCATAGCAATAATTACCGGCAGTTTCCATTTTCCATTCAATACATACATGGCATCTCTCACGGATGCAAGAATAGAATTGCATCGTAGGAAATCTATACCGGCCGGATCAAAGTCAGGGTTTTGTATTTCGTTTTTCAAATCTTCCATAATGAATGGTTACGCTGAGGTAACCGGTAACCTTCGGGAAACCAGTAACCTCTGGTAATCAAACTTAAATAATTTTGAAGCGGAGAACAAATTCGTTTTTTAAAAATATTCAATTATGAAAAAGACAATTGCTATCATTGGTGCAGGGCCGGGAGTCGGATTGGCAATCGCCCGGCGATTTGGAAAAGAAGGATTTAACATAGCCTTGTTGGGACGTAATGAACAAAAAGTTGGCAAGCTGGTAGAGTTATTACACAATGAAGGTATAAATGCATCATACTTTAAAGCCGACGTGATGGACCGTATTGGTTTGGTACACGCTCTGCTTCAGGTAGTGGATCAGTTTGGCCAGATCGATGTCCTCGAATATGGACCGGCTCCTGCTATGGGTTCCATGCGTACTGTTGAATCATTGGATGCAGAATCAGCGAATTTAGAATTTGAGTTTTCAGTGCTTGGAGCCATCGCAGCTGTAAACGCTGTACTGCCCGGCATGAAGGCGCGCAAAAGCGGAACAATCCTTTTTACGACTGCATTATCAGCTCAGCATCCGCTCAATATCACAGCGAGTTTTGGCGTAGCTGCCGGCGCCCAGTTGAATTATGCCAGATTGCTACACAACAATCTTAAATACGAAAACATATTTACCGGCATCGTTTCGATTGCTGCAATCGTTGCAGCCGAAGGCCCGCACTTCGAGGCGCTTGTTGCTAATTTTCCTCCGGGACTGCCCATCATTTCCGCTGAGCAGGTTGCAAATCAACAT
>Ga0206961_1104_pt1 | contig 20226 bp, 24 predicted proteins | sample Alteio_BWOrgHeat_30_FD_153238 | JGI IMG/M metagenome (GOLD analysis project Ga0206961, IMG submission 153238) | Enriched cells from forest soil in Barre Woods Harvard Forest LTER site, Petersham, Massachusetts, United States -... | ecosystem: Environmental > Terrestrial > Soil > Temperate forest >...
TAGGCGCTAAACTCCGGACCATTGAAAACCGGTTGCTGAATCTTTTAAATAAAGATGTAAAAACCAGGCTCGCTCATTTCTTCTGGCAACTGGTGGAAAATAAACTGGGGGAAAATATGCCAGAAGGCTTTTGTATTCCCAACTACCTCAAGCACGAAGACATTGCCAACCTCATTGGTTCCAGCCGTCAAACGGTTACCACCATGATTAATGAACTCGAATCGGAGGGAATACTTTCTTATAACAGACAGCAGATTTGCTTTTTGAATGTTAAAAACTTACAAAAAAGACTTTCTGTCAATTAACTGACAATGGCTGACGGACCTGCGATATAGTTTTGATGAAATTTGAATTATGAAACCAGTCTTCGTTTTCTTGTGTATGCTTTTGGCAGATACAGCATTTTGCCAATCACCAGGTTTCCGGATGAAGCAGTTCAATCTGGATGAGGGGTTAGCGCTTAGGGGATATGATCCCGTTGCCTATTTTATCCAGAATAAAGCGGTGAAAGGGGAAAAAGAGTTGTCTTACGACTATCATGGGGTTAGTTATCATTTTTCAATTCCGGCGAATCAACAAGCTTTCCAGGCTAACCCTGAAAAATATGAACCTCAGTACGGAGGATGGTGCGCATATGCCATGGGTCACGATGGGTCAAAAGTTGATGTAAACCCGGAGACATTTAAAATTATAAAAGGGAAACTATTTCTGTTTTATAATCGGTTTTTTAACAATACCCTGAAATCCTGGAATATGGATGAATCAGCCCTTCATACCCGTGCGGATGCCAACTGGCAAAAGATTTTAACAGAATAATAAATCAGTTATATGAATATTCGCGTTATCGGCATCTGGGTTCTTCGTATGGTGCCTGCTATTATACTGCTTCAAACCCTTTATTTTAAATTTACGGCACAACCCGAATCAGTCAGGCTATTCACTATTATAGGAATGGAACCATATGGACGTATTGGAACAGGTGTGATGGAACTGATTGCAGCCACATTGATCTTAATACCCCGTTATACCGGATACGGTGCCATGCTCGGATTGATCATGATGACGGGGGCATTATATTTTCACCTGACCAAAATTGGAATTTATTTTGGCGGTGATGCATTGCTGTTTACTTATGCGGTCATCACATTTGTTTGCTGTGCGGCGCTGATTTTTGTTTATAAAGAACGATTGGAAACCCAGTTTAAAAGAAAATGAATATGACTTTTTTGAGATCAGGCCGCTTGTTGTTTGTAAACCGGTTCGTATTAATATTTTGTAGTTCTGTGTTCATGCAGGTGGCGTATTCACAAATACATCCGGTGGCGGCTGAATCCTCCGTGCAGTTTAGTTTGAAAAATTTCGGATTCAGAACCGGAGGTAAACTCGATGCCCCGGAAGGTGATGTTGTTTTTAATCCCGATGATTTGCCAAAATCTTCTTTCCGCGTTAGCATTAAAACAGAAAGCATAAATACAGACAATGGGTCCAGAGATGAGCATCTGAAAGAAGCCGACTATTTCGATGTGAAAAACTATCCTTTGATTCGTTTCGTATCTTCTTCCGTTAAAGCCGGCAGCAAAAAAGGGAGTTATGAGGTCCTGGGAACTCTGACGATAAAGAACAAAAGCAAAGAGATTTCTATGCCGTTTACTGCGGAAAGAAAAGATGGAGGATGGTTTTTTGTTGGGAGCTTTAAAATGAACAGGCGGGATTATGATATCGGTGGTTCCAGTACCATCTCCAATGAACTGACAATAGATATAAAAGTGCTGGCCCGTTAACCAAAATAATATTATTTTTAAAAAACGACTTTTTATGGAACTGCAAAAAGCCGTGCATCAGGTTTTTATTCAATTGAATAATTCATTGAGTCAGCTGGATGCTGGCAATTATCAATTTGCCTGCAAAAATTTGTCAGGTAATACCATTGGGCAACATGTGCGACATATCATTGAAATGTTCCAGTGTCTGGAAGACGGTTATGAGCAGGGAGAGGTGGACTATGACAGGCGAAAAAGAGATCAGCGTATTGAAACAGATAAAATACTGGCATCTGATTTATTGAACGATATCAACCGGCAAATTGCAAAGGGCAATAAAACATTATACCTGCTTACCTATTATGATGATTTGCAAAATGAACCGGAAAGAATCATTACAAATTACTTTAGGGAAATCGCCTACAACCTGGAGCATACCATTCACCACATGGCGCTTATCCGGGTCGGACTTCGCGAACTGGGAGATATTCCGGTGGAAGATTCTTATGGTGTTGCATCCTCCACTTTAAAGTACAGGCAGCAATGTGCACAGTAACTTTTATTCCAAACGGTAATGGTTTTCATTTTACATCCAGCCGGGATGAACAGGCGGGCAGGCCCATTGCACTTTTTCCTGCGTTTGATCTGATAAACGGTTTCAGGATGCTTTATCCCAAAGACCCATTGGGAGGCGGAAGCTGGATTGTTGTAAATGAATACGGTCATTTAGGGGTATTACTGAATGGTGCCATTAAAGCACATCATTCCGAACCACCCTATATTAAAAGTCGGGGACTTGTATTACTTGATCTGATCTCAAATATTTCACCAGCGGATGCTTTTGAAGAAATGAATTTCAATGGAATTGAACCCTTTACCTTTATACTATTTGAAAATAAAAATCTCTATTCCTGCAGGTGGGACGGAACAATGAAATGGCTGGAGTCCCTCAGCAGTCAAAAGCCGCATATCTGGTCTTCGGTTACACTTTACAACCCGACAGCTGTTCGTAAAAGAGAAAACTGGTTCAATGAATGGCTTTCAGAACATCCCTATCCCGGAACATTGGATATTATTCACTTCCACCAAAAAGGCGGAGATGGCGATCCGTTCAACGACATTTTGATGAACAGAGACCATCAGGTATTTACGAATAGCATAAGCTCCGTTCGGCTTTCATGCGATAAAGCTTCTTTCCGCTATTTGGATTTACGAAGTGGTGAAACAGTGGAAACCCTGCTTTCAATTCCGGAAACGGCAGCCATAAAAGTATGAATCAGATTCAGGATTGGAAAAATAAGCCCTTCTGGATCCGTCTCCTTCATTGGGAATACTGGAGCTTCCACACGGTTTATCTGCCGGTCTATCCGATTTTTATTTTTCTTTGTTTGCGTGCCCGTTCATTTTTTTTCTTTGCAGCTGCCAATCCGTCTATAAAAAACGGCGGTTTTTTAGGGGAATCGAAAAAAGATATTTATTCACTGGTTCCGCCCGAACTGCAACCCAAAACGATTTTTTTTTCAAAGGATTCCCAACCGCCACTGGTGCTTGATCAGCTGATACGGGCAGGCATACGGTTTCCAATGATTGGTAAACCGGATATCGGAGCCAGGGGCAGGGCTGTAAAAAAGCTGGAGAATGCGGAAGAACTCTTTATCTATGTCAGATCTTCGCCTGTTGATTTTCATATACAGGAGTATATTTCATATGCGAAAGAAGCCGGCATTTTCTATTATCGTATTCCGGGCCAGGACAAGGGAAATATTTCCGGAATCGTGGAAAAAGAATTTTTAAAAGTAAGAGGAGACGGATTGCGGAATATCCGCGATTTGCTAAAAACAAATCCCCGGGCGGTCTTACAGATTCCCCGCTTGGAGTTCACAGAACAGACAATGCTGAACCGTATACCTGTGAAAGGTGAAGAATGTATTGTTGTTCCCTATGGCAATCATTCCCGTGGTGCTTTATTTCTGGATGGTAGTTTATCCGTCAATGAGAGACTGGTAAAAACGATTGACGGAGTGTGCCGGCAGATTCCATTGTTTTATTTTGGAAGAATGGATATCCGTTATGAAAGCAGGGAGTTACTTGAAGCGGGCAAATCATTTTCCATACTGGAAGTAAACGGAGCCGGTAGCGAACCTACCCATATGTATGATCCACGGCATAGTATTTTTTTTGCCTGGAGGGAAATTGTCCGGCACTGGATATTGCTTTTTAAAATCAGTCGTGCGAATCATCGGCTGGGCTATTCTTACTTAACAGTTCGGGAAGGTTTGCAAATGTTCAGAAAGGATAAGTCAGATTCTAAAATACTGGCGGGAATGCAAAATAAATCTTTTTGATCTCAAGCCCAGCCCATGCAGTATACATCCAGTGTAGTTCTCGGTCTAATTCTCAGTTTTCTCGGGCAGATTCCCCTGGGAACCATGAGCCTTACAGCAACGCAGATTGCCGTTCAGGAAAATTTTCGGGATGCCTGGAAATATTCCATCGGAGTCGCTCTGGTAGAAATGATTTATTTACGCCTGGTGTTGTCGGGTATGCAATGGATTTTTTTGCATCACCTGGTGTTCTCGGTTTTCAACTGGTTAACGATTTTGCTTTTCGCCGCATTGGGAATTTTGAGTTTGAAACACGCCCGGTTACAGGAAAAAGGAGAAAAAGCATTTCTTTTAAGAAACCGTATGAGCCGTTTTTTCCTTGGACTGAGTATGAGTGCACTGAATCCGGCGCAGATCCCGTTCTGGTTTATCTGGACGGGATATTTCATTCAGTTTGGATGGCTGAAAACGGATTTTACAAATTTTACTTTTTTTACACTGGGATCCGGTTTCGGAACACTTGCCGGTTTGGCGGTTTATATGTATGGGGGAAACTGGCTTATTATAAAAATGAAAACAAGCCATCAAATGATGAATAAAATAACGGGATTTATTTTTATCATAGCTGCCCTGACGCAGCTTTATCGAGTAATCAGGTATTAGCCATTCTTCCAGGCATCGCGATCGTCCGGACTGAACTTCCAGGGAGCAAAATTATTTTCGACGTTTCCAAACATCGTATTCCATTCGGGTGGGGCATCAGAATCTTCCATGACCAGTGAGCGTCGCAATTCCAAAATAATTTCAAGCGGACTGATACTCACAGGACACTCTTCCACACAGGCATTGCAGCTCGTGCAGGCTCTTAATTCCTCTGCGGTGATATAATCTTTCAATAATTGTTTTCCGTCATCGTGGAAATTACCGTTGTTTCGGATATTTTTTCCTACTTCTTCCGTGCGGTCGCGTGTGTCCATCATAATCTTTCTGGGAGAAAGTTTTTTCCCTGTTATGTTCGCCGGACAGGCCGCCGTGCATCTTCCGCATTCGGTGCAGGCATATGCATCCAGTAAATTACGCCAGCTCAGGTCCATCACATCTTTTGCGCCGAATTTGAGGGGCGCTGTAACTTCTGCAGGAGCCTGTTCAGGTTTCATAGCATATAATACTTCCTGTTCAACAGATTTCATGTTACGCATCTTTCCTTCAGGCCATAGTCTTGCATAATAGGCGTTTGGGAAGGCCAGAATAATATGCAGGTGTTTGGAATATGGCAGGTAATTTAAAAAACCAAAGATGCCTATGATATGCAGCCACCAGCAGATTCTTTCAAACAAAACAAGCTGCTCGTTCGACAAACCACTTATTAAAGGTTGCAGCCAGACGGAAATTATAAAATTTCCGGTGAGGTGATTGCCGTAGTGTCCGAAATTTCTTTGCTGCAGTAACGTGTCTGATGCGTTCAGCAGAAGGAAAAGCGTCATCAGGATGATTTCTGTAATTAGAATATAATTCGCATCTGAACGCGGCCATCCATCCAGATCATGGCTCCGGAACCGTCTTAGTTTAAGGACATTTCTCCTGCATAAAAAAAATACACAGGCTATCCATACAGTTATGGCCAGCCATTCGAATGAATTGATCAGCCAGTGGTAAACACCACCCATCGGAACAGAAAAGATCCGATGCGTACCGAAAATACCATCCAGAAAAATTTCCAGCACCTCCAGATTGATAATGATGAATCCTGCATAAATAAAAAAATGCAAGATCGCTACCAATGGATTACGAAACATTTTTTTCTGGCCGAATGCCAGCAGAAAAAGATTTTTCCATCGTCTGCCCGGCTGATCATGATAATCTTCCTCCTTTCCCAGCAGAATATTTTTTCGGATGCGCAAGGCGTTTCGGCTGAACAGCCAGACTGCCGACACGGCTATTAAAATAAAAGCGATTTGCTGGAACAGCTGCATGAACCGGATTTATATCCTGAAGTTATATCAGATTTGCAGGATTTATGATTTTCTTTACCTTGGGGCATGGAGAAGAATTATATACTCAGCCGGGAAGTAGCTGCTAAGAAATTAAAGCGGATGGCATTTGAGATTCTAGAAAATAATTATGGGGAAACATCATTTGTTCTTGTCGGCATCCGGGAAAGCGGCACCGTAATCGCGGAAGCAATACAACAATTGCTGCTTGAAATTGCCGGCTTGAAAACGGAGCTGATCACGGTGAGTCTGGACAAAAAAAATCCAACAACCGTAACGCTCAGCAAAACAATGGACTTCAGTAACCAGATCGTCATATTAATCGATGATGTGTCCAACAGCGGAAAAACCCTTCTTTACGCCATCAAACCTTTTCTCGATTCCAGCCCCAGAAAAATACAAACCCTGGTGCTGGTAGAGAGAAGCCACAATACTTTTCCGGTGAAGCCGGACTATGTGGGCTTGTCCGTGGCAACTACTTTACAGGCGCACATTTATGTAGAAGTGGAAAAGGGCTTTGTAAAGGGAGCCTGGCTGGAATAACCTGTAGAAAATGCCCAAAAACCGCTTAAAATTTAGTTGATTTTGATGGCATTAATCGGGCTTAAACCCTTCTGATTTCATTACCTTTGATGGCCTTATAAAAGATTGAGTTTTATAAGGGTTAAAAAAATTATGGAAGAGAATATCATACCGGAAGAAACACAGGATAATAACCGTATTATACCCATCAACATCGAGGAACAAATGAAAACCGCCTACATAGATTATTCTATGTCGGTTATCGTAAGCCGGGCTTTACCGGATGTACGGGATGGACTCAAACCGGTCCATCGCAGGATTCTCTTCGGAATGAATGAACTGGGAAGCAACAGCAATAAGCCTTTTAAAAAATCAGCGCGTATTGTTGGAGAAGTAATGGGGAAATATCATCCGCATGGAGACGCGGCCATTTACCATACCATGGTCAGGATGGCACAGGAATGGAATATCAGGTATATGCTGGTTGACAAGCAGGGTAACTTCGGAAGTCAGGATGGTGATGGTCCTGCGGCCATGAGGTATACAGAAGCCCGGCTTCACCGGCTGGCAGAAACCATGCTGGAAGATATTGACAAAGAGACGGTAGATTTCCAACCCAATTTTGATGAATCCCTAAGCGAGCCCACCATACTTCCCGCCCGTTTCCCGCAATTGCTGGTAAACGGTGCAAGTGGTATCGCCGTGGGCATGGCCACCAATATGCTGCCCCATAATCTGTCCGAATCTATTGATGGCTGTGTTGCTTATATTGATAAGAAAGATATTTCCATTGAGGAGCTCATGGCATATGTAAAAGCGCCTGATTTTCCGACAGGTGGTGTAATCTTTGGAATGGAAGGAGTAAAAGCAGCGATGCATACCGGAAGGGGTAGAGTGGTTCTTCGCGGCAAGCTGCATGTGGATACAAAGGCCAGCGGACGAGAACAGATTATAATTACGGAGACACCATATCAGGTGAATATAGATGGTCTTTGTGATCGCATTGCCCAACTCACGAACGAGAAAATAATTGAAGGAATTTCCGATGTGCGAAATGAGTCGAGTGAAAAAGACGGTATCCGGATCGTCATCGACCTGCGCCGGGATGCAGTAGCCAATGTGGTGATCAATCAGGTGTATAAACATACCGAACTGCAAACTTCTTACGGAATCAATAATGTCGCCCTCGTGAAGGGTCGCCCGCGCACATTAAACCTGAAAGAAATTATATCCGAATTCGTTGAATTCCGTCATGAAGTGGTGGTGAGGCGATCACAATTTGAGTTGAAAGAGGCTGAAAAAAGAGCGCATATACTGCAGGGTTACCTGATTGCATTGGACCACCTGGATGAAGTGATTGCATTGATACGATCCTCTTCAACACCCGATCTGGCAAAAGATAACCTGATCAATGCAGGGTGGGGACTGAGTGAGATTCAGGCCAAAGCCATATTGGAAATGCGTCTGCAACGTCTTACCGGAATGGAGAGAGATAAAATCCGGGCTGAATTTGATGAACTACAGAAACTAATCAGTTATCTGAAAGATCTATTGCAGGATGAAGCCAAGCGTTTTGCGCTGATCAGAACAGAATTGCTGGAGATAAAGGAAAAATTCGGTGATGAAAGGAAAACTGAAATCACCTATCTGGATGATGAGGTACAGATCAAGGATCTGATCAAGGAGGAGGACGTTGTAATAACGATTTCACACAACGGATATATTAAAAGGACTTCAGCTACAGAATATCGTCAGCAAAGACGTGGGGGAAGAGGACTGAGCGGTGGTAAAGCGAGGGTGGAAGATTATATCGAACACCTTTTTGTAGCCAGTTCACATCATACCCTGCTTTTTTTTACTGAAAAGGGAAGATGCTTCTGGTTAAATGTTTACCAGATTCCGGAAGGTGACCGGGTTGGTAAGGGGCGTGCGGTTCAAAATCTGATCCAGCTGCCACCTGACGATAAAATAAAAGCGATCATTGATGTGAAAGATATCAAGGATAATGAATTCCTGAACAGTCACTATATCGTACTCTGCACGAAGAAGGGTGTGATTAAAAAAACGCAACTGGAAGATTTCAGCAGGCCGAGACAAAGTGGTGTTAATGCCATTACGATTCTTGAAAATGATCAGTTACTTACGGCCCGGTTAACGGATGGCAATTGTGAAATTATGATGGCCGTAAAATCCGGACGAGCCATACGTTTCCCGGAGGAAAATGTACGTCCGACGGGCAGGGGTGCCATCGGTGTAGGTGGCATCGAAGTCGAGGATAATCTGGATGAAGTGATTGGCATGATATGTGTCAATAAGGACGATAAATCCAAAACCGTTCTGGTTGTCAGTGAAAATGGTTATGGAAAGCGTACTCTGGTGGAAGAATATCGTGTAACAAACCGCGGAGGTAAGGGTATCAAAACCATTCAGGTTACAGACAAGACTGGTAAGCTGGTCGGAATTCTCGATGTTACAGAAAAGGAAGATTTAATGATTACCTGCAAATCGGGCATTACGATTCGTATGCCGGTAAATGGAATCAGTGAATTGGGAAGGGCTACCCAGGGCGTGAAACTGATCCGGCTGGACGAAGGAGACGGGATTGCAGCGATTACCCAGCTGGATGAAGAATCTACCATTGAAGAAATAAAAGATGGGGAAGGCCCGGTTTTGGATATATTGCCTACCGAACCCGGTATTGAATAATGTCATCAGAAAACTTCAAATAATAATCTCATGAAACGGATGCTTTTTAGCCTTTTAATGACTGTTATATGTAGCGGATTGTTTGCCCAGTCCGTTGATAAGGCAAAAGATTTGCTCAAGGCAAATAACCTCGCCGGAGCCAAAGATGAAATTGACAAGGCACTTCTGGTAGAAAAAAACCAGAAAAGCGCTGAAGCCTGGTATACCAAAGTAAAAATATATAACGCCATCGCTGCGGACCCCACCTTAAAAACCCAGTATCCGGAAGTACTGGTTCAGTCACTTGATGCATTAAAAAAGTATGTTCAGTACGATGACAAGAAATCAGTGCTGCTTGCCGCTGACGGGTATAAGCCTGTAAATGAAATTTACCAGGGTCTGTTTACATTGGGGGCTGCCAACTATAATGCGCAGAAATGGAACGATTCTTATGTTGATTTCACGAACGCCATTTCTGCCATAAATTTTATGTACAAACAGGGATGGATCAAACAGAGTATGGATACTACGTCTCTGTTGTATGCGGGCATCTCTGCAGAGAAATCAGATAAACGCGACGAAGCCCTGATTTACTATAAAACCATCGCAGATTCAGGTATTACAAAAATTGGCGGCAATGACATGGCAGAAATTTATAAATGGCTGTCTGACTATTATACCCGCAAGGGGGATAAAGCAAACGCAGCTAAATATATTGCACTGGGAAAATCAAAATACCCCAATGATATTTTCTACGATGAACTGCAACTGGATGTACTGAGGAAATACGGACCGAAAGATTCCCTGTTTGCCAAGTACGAAGAAATCAATAAGACACATCCGGATAGCTCCATATACTTTTTTAATTATGGCCTGGAGCTTTATCAATATGCCACGGATACCAGCACGGGGAAGCGGGTGGCCAATTCTGATGAGTTGATAAAAAAAGCGCAGGACAAATTACAAACGAGTTTAAAACTAAATCCCAATTATGCGCAGGCTTCCCTGGTAATGGGGCAGATACTTTATAATGAAGGAGTCGAGTTTCAGGTACTTGGAAAGCCGAAAGGTAACACCAACGCAGCTGAGCTGAAACAACGGCAGGATTATCGCGCGCAATCAGCCAAAAAGTTTGACGAAGCGATTCCCTATCTGGAAAAAGTAGATCAGGTTTTGGGATCGCAGCCTAAATTGAAAAAAGCAGATAAGGTTGCTTTGAGGGATTCTTATGATATGATGGTTACCATTTATGAATCAAAAAAGGATCAGGCTAAAATTGCATATTGGACAGATAAATACAATAATGTAGATAAAGTACATTAATAACATCCAAATAAGAAAATCCATACAGGTCGTGTGAACCCTGTATGGATTTTTTTATTTTATTTCAGTGCAAAATGCAAATTAACATTGATGGCCATTTGTTTTTGTACGAAGGCATAAGCTGGTTCAACTCCCACTCCGATAACGCTTGTTAAAGGCACAACATATCGTAATCCTGTTTGCATTTCAAAGTAAGAAAGGTTAACAATTCCCGGCGCTGCGACGACGTAGAGATGATTTGTAAGCTTGTATTGACCTTTCACATAAAAACTTAAAAGAGATTGTTTTGCTCCTGAGCTTTTCAGATCTGACTGGGTATTGTTTGCCCATGCCATACTGGTTCCAATGAAATAACTGAATCTGCCTGCATCTTTATTCCAGGTTCCTGCTTCCACACCAAATCCCAGACCGTGTCCGGTTTGAAAAGTCTGATATACGGTCACTGTGGGAAACGAAGGGATTGCACATAGTTTACAATTCTGACTCTTTAGAAAGCTGAACGGCAAAAAGCATATAATGAATAACAGAATGCCCATTCTGCCTGTAAGAATAGGGAAAACAGAAAGTTTCCCGGTAACAACTAAAGTTTTCATACTGATCAATTTAAAAAAGAAGTCGCTTTTGGGTACAACAGCAGTCTTCTGAGGATTGGATCAGTGTTTTCCTTATACAGGAAATATAATACGGAGATCAAAGGATGGTGGGAAGCAATAAATATACTCTTGGATTTTCGGTTTTAAAAGCGTTTGGGGGTTTTTTTTCAATATCACAGTTTTGGGAAACTGTACTAAATTGGGAAATAACCCGTTTTATAGGATGGGCATCCATTCGGATCTACTCAAAATCACTGAATTGCCTGACACTGTTCACTTAAAAACGGATAATAAATTTAAATTCAAACCGCAGTTATCCGGTCTGCGATTTTGCGCGGTGTTGTTTGTTGTGGTTTATCATTTTTCTGTTTTTCTAATGGGCCTGAAATGGCAATATGATCTCGGTTCATTTATTGTTTTCTTTTTTGTTTTAAGTAGTTACCTGATTACCAGAATTTTGCTGGATGCGAAAATAAAGGCATCAAAGACCACTTTACCCGTATGGAAAGTGGCACTTGCTTTTCTCATACGCAGAACACTACGCATTTTTCCGGCTTATTATTTATATCTCATTATCCTGATGTCCTTTTCGATAGAGGGCCTGGATCTTCGTTTACATCCGGGGTACTATTTCGGGTACATGTATAATGTCTGGATTTTTATAACCCATGGCTGGGGGCCCTACGCGGTCCATTTGTGGACACTGGCAGTGGAAGAACAATTCTATATTATCTGGCCCTGGATCGTGCTTTTTATTCCAACGAGGCTGCTTCCAAGGGTCTTTGCGTTAATGGTGCTGGGAGGTGTGGTTTTCAGGGTTTCTTTTCTTTTTTTTGCGCCCCAGGTGCCGCAATTTCCCATGCTTGTACAAATGCCGGCATGTATGGATGCTTTCGCCGCCGGGGCTTTGCTGGCCTACTATCATTTTCTTGGATATGAGCAAAATAGCTGGCTAAAAAGGGCCAGTCTGTTTGCTATACCATTTTGGATACTACTCATTATGACACATCATCACCGAATGTTTATCGGGCTGGACAGACTTTTTATAGCTTTTTTTTCATTGACGCTGATTGACATAGCCAACCGGGGATACAAAGGGTTTCTGAAATTATTTTTGGAAAACAGCATCGTGCAATATCTTTCTAAAATCAGTTATGGTATCTATTTATATCATTTGATTGCCGCTTTATTTTTCTGGAAATTTTTTGATCTTATTCAGCGAAAGATGATGGGTGAGGGGTACGATTTGTCGGCAGCTGGAAAATTTATTGCTTCCCCTTATATCAGTTTCTGGATCTATTTTGCGATATCCATCGCATGTGCAAGCATTTCCTGGTATTGCCTGGAAAGGCCCTTCAACAAACTGAAAAGGTTATTTGAATATGTTAGAAAACCAAAAATTTAGAAGACAATTACTTCTCCGTCCGGTTTAATTGGGCCGGTACAACCATTTTTTATTTGACTGCATTTTATAGCCAATCAGTATCTTAAACCGGATCTTAATCCAATATAGGAAAGTTGTAAAACTGAAATGAAGACCCATGGCACGTTTCGCTTGTACCAGGGCAACAGATGGATTGCCATAAACATGATAAATTTTGTCTGCAGTATAAGAAAAATAATGAGCCAGGTGTTTCATCGCGTAGCGTTTTACCGGTTTTCTTTGTTCTGGAGGAACCCGTTTCTGAATCATCTCCACCACCTTTACAGCATCTGTCATTGCCTGCCCCGAAATAAAATAGCGACTGGTTATATTGTTCTGATGAACCCGGTAAATGGCAAGTTTTCCGGGACTATGCGCTACCGGATAAGTGGCCGCTATACGTACCCACATATCCCAGTCCTCCCCATAATGCACCGCATAAAAACTACCCAGTTTTTCATACACAAATCTTTTTACAACCATGGCGGGCGGCTGAACCAATTGGGCTTTTGCAATTTCAAAAAGCCAGTTTTTTAAAATTCCGGGCTCGCCCAGCAGCTCCTTGTTGTCGTACAGTGGCTTGTTTTCTTCGTCAACAAAAGTGAATCCGGTAAAAGCAGCGCCGGCCTCCGGAAACAGGGTAAACAGCATTTCTATTTCTTTGTAAAAACCTGATTTCACTTTATCATCTCCATGTAACAAATGTATAAGATGGCCTTTTGCCCGATTCAGACAAGTTTCAAAATTGCGGAGACTACCAACATTTTGTGGCTGCCGGTAGTAGCCAATCCTTCCTTTTCCGATTTGTTGAACAAGGGCTGATACATCGTCGTCGGTGCTGCCGTCATCAACTACTTCGATTTGCATTTGCTCCATTCCCGGATCCTGTTCCAAAACAGAATTTATATTTTCTATCAGGTATTTGCTGCAATTATAAGTTGGAATCATCACGGACCAAAGGGGTCTGGTCACAGAATCAAGTACTGGCTTAATTTCCGGGGGATTAATTGGTATACGTTCCTGCATCAGAATAGGACTTTATCCATTTTCTCCGATCGGAGAATCGGAATTACATGGTTTTACGAAGTTAAAGAAATAGCACTAGTCAGACTCCGTCCCCAGCTATTGTAATAACTTTAATGGGAAAGAAGGCCTTACTACACCACCCCATTTACCACCAAAAACACTTCCTGAATCCTTGTAGTCTTCTACATCAAACGAGAGACAGGATTCGAAATAAAAGAGACGGGTGGTTGAGTTTCTAACGAATGCAAGCGAGATGTAGTACAGACCATCGTTCAAAAAGTCGCCCGGGATACTGGATTCGCCTTTTACAATACCATTTCTGAAAGAATAATTTACAGAGGCCAGCTCAAAAATCAATTCTCCGGCATTACTGAATACCTGCAGATTTACCATTAATTCGCCGGGTTCTTCCACCTGATAATAAAATTCAAATTGGATATTCAATTCTGTCCGGACATCAATAATCTGATAGTCATTTAAATAATTCGGAATTAATTCCACCCGATGCACACGGATGAATTCGTTGCCTGGAAATGACTTTTGCAATGAATAATCTGTTCCCAAAAACCGGTCGCGATTCTTTTTTATATAACTGGCAAGTACATTTTCTGTTTCGCCGAAAGCAATAATTTCTCCCTTTTCAAGTGCCAGTGCCCGGTTACAAACATTGCGAATGGTTTGAATATTATGACTTACAAATAAAATTGTTTTTCCCTGTTCCTGTGAAATGGACTTAATTTTTGCCAGGCATTTCTGCTGAAATTCAGCATCGCCCACAGCCAGCACTTCATCGATCACCAGAATTTCAGGATCCAAATGAGCGGCAACAGAAAATGCCAATCTCATATACATGCCACTGGAATATCTTTTCACTGGCGTGTCCAGGAATCTGGAGACTCCGGAAAATTCAATGATTTCGTCGAATTTTCTTTCAATCTCTTTTTTTTTCATGCCCATAATATGGCCATTCAGATAGATGTTTTCCCTTCCGGTCAGCTCACTGTGAAATCCGGTACCAACTTCCAGCAAACTGGCGATACGCCCGTTACCTGAAATCCTGCCTTTGGTAGGCAGCGTGATCCTGGATATTATTTTCAGTAACGTCGATTTTCCTGCGCCGTTCTTTCCTATTAGTCCAAGCACTTCACCCTGATAAACATCGAAATGAATATCACGGAGAGCCCAGATTTGTTTGCGGCTTTCCGCCTCCGTAACCAGTTGATTTGATCTGCCGTTCCACCAATCACGAAGGTCTTCCAGCAGCGAATGGGATCCCACAGCACCCAGTTTGTAATGCTTGGAAATATTTTCCGCTTCGATTAGTTTTTTTGCCATGATTCAGATTACATCCATAATTTGAATTTCCCTCTTGTTGAAAAGAACAATGCCTCCGGTCAGTACGATACAGGTAGTGAGTATACTAAGCAATAAATAGATTGAATGTATGGGCTCCGGTTTAAAAAAAGAAGACCTGAATATTTCAATGGCCGGTGTCAGCGGATTTAACCAGAAAAGAAATTTGTATTTTCCCGGGATCAGTGAAGCAGGATAAACAACCGGAGCGGCAAACATAAAAAGGCGCAAAACAAACTGCGTGATATTATCCAGGTCACGGTATTTGGCAGTTAAAACACTAATAATCAGCCCGCATCCCAAGGCAAAGCCGGCTGTTATTAAAATCATGAGTGGTACCATCAAAATCTGCCAGCCAATATGAAGTGCTGTATTTCTTATAAAATATAATAAACACACTCCCAGAAAAAGAAGAAGCTGAATGGAAATGCGGAATGAATGAAATAGAATACTACTCAATGGAACGATTAGCCTTGGGAAATATACTTTATTAAAAATATATGCATTATTCTGAAAAGTATTCATGGTAGATGTAACACAATCAGAAAAGTAAGACCATATGATAATTCCCGGCAGGTAAAAGAGAAAGGGAGGGATATCATCCGTAGAGATTTTGGCTACGCGATGAAATATAATATAATACACGAGCGTGGTAAGCAGTGGTTGCAAAAAAACCCATATGGGTCCCAGGATGGTTTGCTGGTAGCTGGCTATAATGTCTCTCCGTACAAATCGAAAGAGCAAATCTTTATAATGAAAAATTTCACGAAGGTTAAACCGAAACCAGTCCCGGTGCGCTGTTATTTCCCATTGCCAGTCTGCCTTTTTATCCATAAACATCGAATCGTTAAGATTCGCAGACGGAAAAATAAAGCATTTTAGCCAAACGGGAACAGGTCAGTTGATGGAAGGGTAATAGGACTGATGCCGGAATTTTAGTTTAGAAAAGCAGAATTTCAAAGCCATCCGGCAGCAACGCCAGATGATTTTAAGAGTTGTGATTTTCCAGGGATGAGTTCTCGAGCGATTTTATTTTCGCCAACAGTGTTTCTGATTCAAAAGGTTTGGCAATAAAAAAGTCCGCTCCCGCATCATATGCTTTCTTTTCTACATCCGGCAAGCCAGACATAATATAAACCGGCGTTTCTTTCAGATAACTGCTCTTAAGTTCACGGCAGACATCCAATCCATTGCTGTGATCGAGTTTGATATCGAGTAAAATTAAATCTGGTTGCAAAAGCCCAACGGTTTTCAGTATTTCATCTGCATCTGATAAAGGACAAATTTTACAATGATAGGCCTGGAGTAAAAACCGCAGACCATGCAATAAATCCAGATCATCCTCTACTATCATTATTTTTAACATGAGCGGACATTTCTATTATATAATACGTATTATGATGCCAAATAGTTTCTAATCCATAAAGATTCCGAATTGAGGAGATATATCTACAAATTATATCGCTCATTCCAAAAAATGGAATCATTCATTTTCCAATTGTTCATCCAGTTTTTCGTCACTGATATAATCGTCATCGCGTGAAAACGGATTCTCTGTTTCTTCAAAAGCTTTCGATGAACCGAGATGCGTATTTTCTGAAGCTTTTAGAAATTCTACTTTCGTGGTTTTACTTTTTTCCTTTGGTTCAGACTTAAATTTCTTCATGATTCATTATTGATTCATCTCTATTACGCCGACATCAGTAGGTTGTCCTTCAACAACCAAAATATCCTGCTTAAAACTATCTCTATATGGCGGCCTTCCTTCGAGCATCAAGGTATAGTTACCGGGTTTTACATTGGTGATCATGAAAATACCCTGGAGAACCGGTGCGTTTAATGTATCTGTCCTGGAGATCAGCCACGCCCTGGACGATCCGTTGGCCGGACTGACAGAACCTTTCACCGGACTGTTAAAATAAAAACAGAAGGACGACGAAATTACCAATAACATAACCGATACGATGCTGGCCCGGGAGAAAGATATGTCTTGTTTATAAAGCATGTAAATTGAGATTATGCAATAATTATTCCCCATCCAGCTTAATTTCGAAAAGATGGAAAATAACAGGTTACAAATTGGGATAGCGGGTTCCGGCGTGGCCGGTCTGGTAATAGGGCTGGAGCTGCAGCGGACAGGTCATGCCGTTTCTATTTACGAAGCTAGGTCAAGGAGTGGCGGCCGGATAAAAAGTATTCTGCTGGATGGCATGCTGGTAGAATGTGGCCCGGAGTTCATTCATGGAGAACTGAAAGAAACGATCGGTCTTCTGAATAGATATAAGATTCCATTTGTACCCATCGATGGAAAAATGTACCGGTCCGTGAAGGGAAAACTGTCGGAAACTTTTGAAATAGCCGAAGGCTGGAATGAGTTACTGTTAAAAATGAAATCCATTCCAACCGATATGCCTTTTCAGGAATTTCTGGAAAATTATTTTCCGGAAAATCGTTTTAGTGAATTGAGGCATTCCGCGGTACAATTTGCAGAAGGATTTGATCTGGCAGACACGAAAACCTGCAGTACAAAAGCACTTATTCATGAATGGGAGGGAGAGGAGGGGCAGCAATACAGAATTCCGTCAGGGTATGGAACATTGATCCGAACCATCGAAAATGAGTTTCTAAAATTGGGGGGCAAAATATATTTTAACCATCCGGTGGAGAGTATTCACTGGGGTAATGATAAGGTATCAATTTATTGTAACAACAAGATAAAGATTGAGCTGGATAAGCTGGTAGTCTGCCTGCCTTTAAGTGCATTCAGTGATGAAGAATCGACAACTGATTATCCTGTTTTTATTCCAGCCATCCCCCGAAAAAAGGCCGCAATGAATGAGATCGGTTTCGGTACAGTAATTAAAATTGTGATGGTCTGGGACAAACCGTTTTGGAAGAGCGAGGTTCCGGATGCTCAATTTATTTTATCAGAAGAATTTATTCCTACCTGGTGGACACAATATCCGCTGGACCTGCCAATGCTGACGGGTTGGTTGGGAGGACCAAAGGCACTTGATTTTGCGCATGAGTCCGATGATTTTTTCAGGGAAAAAGCGTTCGAAAGCCTGGCCTCTTTATTTTCAATGAATATCGAGAAGATAAAAAATGGAGTAAAAGAATGCCATGTTTTCAACTGGAAAAAATCCCGCTGGAGCAAGGGTGCATATAGTTATGCGAAAGTTGGCTATCGTACAACCAAAGAGGCAGCGAAAAAGACCCTGAATGATAGAATCTATTTTTCAGGCGAAGCGTATTATGAGGGACCCTTTCCGGGAACAGTGGAAGCTGCCGTAGCCGACGCATTAAATACAGTAGACGAGATAAAAAGAAGTAGTCAGATTTAGAGAATTTTGTTTGATAGATGTGCAAAACTTATAAAATCTTGTGGATAATCTTTCAATATAAATCTTCCGCAGTCTTGTAAATTCACTGAACAAGCAACCCATATGTATTCCGTAGAAACTTCAGCCCCGACAGAAAGAGGATTTGTCAGTACCATTCATGTTCTTAAAGGAGGTGAAATGATATATTCCTTACAGGATTTCCAGAAAATTGAAAGCCGTTTTTCCTGGGTTGACAAAAAATATCTCATAGGCAAAATCCTTGAACTGCAGAGAAAAACAGACGACCGCAGAAGATCTTTTCTGGTTATATATGAAGACGGAAACCGGATCCGGGAATATTTAAATATGGATCAGTCATTTCAACCACTGCCGTACTGTTAGTTTTCTCCTTCAGTTTCTTCGTCTTCTTCCTCAATGAGATTATCGTCCAAATCTTTCCCAAAAAGGTCTTTAGACTGAGACGACTCTTCCAGTAAATCACCTTCATTATCCCGTGCATCCAGGCTGATGGAATCAATCGGCGAATCAGTATCGAAAGAAGGATCAAGACTATTTGCGAGAAGTTGTTTTTCGGTGGACGATACAGAACCTTCATCCGACTCTTCCCCTTTGCCCGTTAATTCCGAATCCACTGGTAATTTGATGGATTTCAATTTTTCCTGATCGGCAGGAGAATCCGAGATATCCTGATGCAAATAGTTTTTGTTTGTCATAATGTTTCCTTTAAATTGTATAGCTTAAATTTTCGTGCCATCCGGATACACAACGGAAAATATTTCTCAGAGATTAAGAATTTATTTATGAAAAATTTATACAGGTTTTTTTACATCGCGTTATTTATGGCCGTCGCTTCATGTCATAATGGTGCCGGGTCAGGAACACCCAAAGCTGGTGATACAACGGTTACTAACGCCGGAGGGCCGGATTCTGCGGCCAACAATGGTATTTTGCCTCCGTCAGCAGCGCCGGGAAACGCGAACAATTCTTCACTGGCCGATACGACTTATAAGGCGAAAGACAGTACTAAGAAAAAGTCACAGTGATGGGCTGAGCCGCCTCATTATTTCCAGGCAGGCCCGACTGTTATGATAAGGGCATTTCCAGAGGCCGATTTTATCCTGTTCGGCCAGTGCGATGTTATTTTTATCGACTCCCCATAACCATTCTCCCTGAATTTGATCCCGGATATGATGCCTGATAAAGTGCCAGGCTTTCAGCATATCATTTAGATAAACTTCTTTTTCCGTTATTTGCCAGGCATTGCAAAACCCTACCAGGGCTTCGGCCTGCGGCCACCAGTGTTTTTCTTTTATTTTTTCTTTAGTCGAATGATTAAACTCATACCATAAACCGCCATCGTTGTCAAGTCCCTCTTTGGCAGCCTCCGTTATTAATAAAGCATTTCTTCTTGTCGTTTTAATGGAAGGCTGATGTTGAATCGATTCAGCACAGGATTGTAAAAGCCAGGCCGCTTCTATATCATGGCCATAGGAAACAAGTTTATTTTCAGTTTCCCACTCGATGTTGAAAAATAAGCCGAGATGATGATTTTCAGGATTGATTATTTTCTCATCGAAAATCTGCAGCAGTTGAATGATGTCGTTTCGTAATTTTTCAGAAGGAGAGACTTCATACAGGTTGGCATAGGCTTCCACCATATGAAGATGAGTGTTCATCGTCTTGGAAGCGTTTTCATCTTTCTCACTCAATCGTTTGTCATCCAAACCGGCCCAGTCCTCTCTGAAGGCATCCAGATAACCTCGTAATTTTGTATCGCGACTATATTTTTCAATCAGCCGCCGCCAATCCTGCGCGAGTTCCAATGCCCGGATATCCTTCGTCAGGCGATAATATTCGCTCATTCCATAAATGCCGAATGCCT
>Ga0206961_1089_pt1 | contig 20110 bp, 20 predicted proteins | sample Alteio_BWOrgHeat_30_FD_153238 | JGI IMG/M metagenome (GOLD analysis project Ga0206961, IMG submission 153238) | Enriched cells from forest soil in Barre Woods Harvard Forest LTER site, Petersham, Massachusetts, United States -... | ecosystem: Environmental > Terrestrial > Soil > Temperate forest >...
TTGCGCCAGATCCTCAACGAGCAAAGACCGCTTTCGATCGATCGAGCTGTGCGCATCGCGACTGGCATTGCGGATGCTCTCGACTATATTCACAATCACGGCGTTGTGCATCGCGACCTCAAACCGGAAAACATCATGGTGGATGCCGAAGATCGCATCAAATTGATTGACTTTGGTATCGCCTCGAATCAGGGGGCCCGGCGAATCACATTTGCAAAGTTTTCCCAGACCATGGGAACTCCAGATTACATTTCTCCGGAACAGGTGAAAGGCAAACGTGGCGATGCACGCAGCGACATCTATGCCTTGGGCGTGATGCTGTATGAAATGCTCACCGGCAAGGTCCCGTTCACTGGGTCGAACCCCTTCGCCATCATGAATGACCGGCTCCTCAATAACCCCGAGCCGCCGCGGGAGATCAATCCAGAGATTTCTCCGCAGCTACAGGAGATTGTCTATCGGGCATTGGAACGCGATCCTAGGAATCGCTACGCGAGCGCTCGTGAAATGGCGGGGGACTTGAAGCATCAGGACCAGGTTGGGGTGAGTGAGCGAGTTGAATTACGCGACTGGAGAAAACGAAGCACTCCCTGGCTTAGAAGAGCCTTGTTCTACGTGGCTCTGGCGTTAATTCCGATCATTATTTTTGGACTGCTCTTGTTTGTCGCGCGGCATAGCTGATTCCTGCCCGTGCTGCGCCTCCACGGAAAGCTTAACTTGATGTCAGCGCGTGCCCGGTCCTTGCACGAAGTCGTCGCCGCGAGTGACAAACTCCGGATACGCACTGCCGCCGAGTTCATGAAGATCCATGCCCTGCCATTCGTCTTCCATAGCGACGCGCTGACGATAAGAGCGGTTCAACACCCAATTCAGTCCATACGTGACCGGCAGTATAAAGCCAAGCAACGCCGCGATCCCGATTATTTGTGCCAGTAATTGGCCTGTATTCCCGTTCCCGGAACTCGATCTACTTGCCCCGCCGGCTGTCGCAGCCGAAACATTGGCAAACAACCCCGCAGCCAATACTCCCCACAGACCGGCCACTCCGTGGGCCGAAATCGCTCCTCCTGGATCGTCCACCAGGAGCCGGAGCTCAAGTAATTCCACAGCGAACGGCACAAGTATCCCTGCCACGATGCCGATGATGACAGTTAGTGCGGGTGGAACAGAGGCGCAGGCAGCGCTACTCGCGGCAAGACCGCCAATCCAGCCGTTGGCAATTATTGAGGCATCGGGCTTGCCAAGACGCAAATTTGTGACAATCGCAGTAGTCAGACTCGCCGCCGTTGCCGTCAATATCGTATTGATCGCAATCAGCGCCACGCGACTTGACTCAATCCCACTGAAGAGAAGTGCTCCAGCGGAATTAAGGCCAATCCATCCGATCAAAGCGAGCAGACAGCCGATGAGAGCGAGCACCACGTTATGCCCAGGAAGAGCGGCTGGAACGGCGTCGGCTAAGTACTTGCCGCGCCTTGGACCGATGATCCAAGCGATGGAAAGACCGGTGAGACCGCCGACCACTTGAATCGCACTCGACCCTCCCGAATCGAGAAAACCGTGGCCAAGCCCATAATTTGCACCGAGCTGCGCCAGCCATCCGCCTCCCCAGATCCAGTGCGCGAAGACAGGATAGGTCCAACCCGCAAGCAAGACCGTCGAAGCTGCTGCGGCGCCTGATCTCCAGCGGTCGGCGCCCGCGCCTAAGGGAATCAACGCCGCCAGTCCCACGCTGACCATCTGGAGCAAGGCGACCAGCGAAACAGCAGAACCGTCAAACTTCACACCCCGTAAGAAAAATGGTTCGGCTCCAATCCAACCCCACGGCCTTCCCGCAAGAGTAATCGTGTGCTCGGGCCGGCCAGCGACGCTTTGCCAGGCGAATCCAAAGACGAAATATGTGACGACCGCGACGGCAAAGATACACAGCGAAGCCGTCATTGTGTGCGCCGCGCTGCGCGACCTGGTTAGTCCAGTATTCACCAGTGACAAGCCCACGATACTGAGGGGCGTGAGCAAGATCAGAACGATACAAAGAGTAGTGGTGGCCTCAGGCAATTGAGACGTGGGTGCCAGATTCAATCCCGTTCGCCTTTCGAGACCAAATGGGAGCGCACGACCAGGAAAAGCCCGAGCATCTCCACCCCGATTCCAGCCAGTACGAAGGCCAAACGCGCCGCTTGAACGAGAAGGGCGACTGCAGCAATCACGATAACCCATCCCGACACCAACAACACAAATCCAGAAAGTTTCATGCTTTGGGTTTACACTTGGTGTTCTCGTATAAAGCAGGATCAACTTTGGGTATGCAGGTGAGAAGAGCTGATTTGATCGTCTTTAATGACAAAAATCTCGGGCCGCCAAAGCGCAGTTCAGTGTATTGGCCGAAGCGAACGCGGGTCTAATTGATTTTTCTTATACGGTCGAAAACTTACAGCCGCACCGCGGCCCTAAACGCGTCTTTACCCGCATAGCTGTTGCTTATCCGCTGCATTTGACAAATTTATTTGTTGTTCAACCAACTCACGCATACCCTTGTCCGCACAGATCGCGATGTTCATTTCGCACCCGCGTATCTTAGCCGCTACTCGCTCCTCCGCGATCGCGTGAACTTTCCAATGAAGGCGAGGAGCCTGCGTCGATAAACCATTAGTCGATAGTCGATAAACCATTAAACGAGGAGCAAACCATGACGCCGAATGAAGTTTTAAAATTCATTAAAGACAAAGGGATCCAAGTCATCGATCTGAAGTTTGTCGATCTGCCCGGTCTGTGGCAGCACTTTTCGATTTCGGCGCGAGAGTTTGACGAAAGCGCATTTTCCGAAGGGGTTGGCTTCGACGGATCGAGCATCCGGGGCTTCCAGGAAATCCATGAAAGCGACATGTTGCTATTCCCGGATCCGGATTCGATTTTCATCGACCCTTTTACCGCGGCGCCAACCCTCAGCATCATTTGCAACGTACATGACCCTGTTCACAACAAGCCTTACACTCGCGACCCTCGGCATGTCGCCCTGAAGGCCGAAGAGTATTTGAAATCGAGCGGCGTGGCCGACAAAGCTTACTTCGGGCCAGAAGCCGAGTTCTACATCCTTGACAGCGTGCGCTTCGACCAGTCCTACAACTTTGGGTACTACCACATTGATTCGGATGAAGGATTCTGGAACTCGGGCAAGGAAGGCGAAAACGGCAATAAGAACCTCGGGTATAAGCCGCGGTACAAGGAAGGATATTTCCCCGTTCCACCCATGGACAGTCTGCAAGACGTTCGCAGCGACATGATGCTGACGATGGAGAAGGTGGGAATCATAGTGGAAGTCCACCATCACGAAGTCGGAACGGCGGGTCAAACCGAAATCGACATGCGCTTCGACACCTTGACCAAAATGGCGGACAACTTGCTGAAGTACAAGTACGTCGCCAAGAATGTCGCGCGCAAACATGGCAAAACGGTGACGTTCATGCCGAAGCCGATTTTCATGGACAACGGATCGGGAATGCATGTTCACCAGAGCCTGTGGAAGGGTGGAAAGAATCTGTTTTATGAAAAAGGACAGTATGCCGATCTGAGCGATACTGCGCTCCACTACATCGGCGGTCTGCTCACGCATGCTCCCGCCTTGCTGGCATTCTGTGCCCCTACGACGAATTCCTATCGCCGCCTTGTGCCCGGCTACGAAGCGCCCATCAATCTCATGTACTCGCAGCGTAATCGAAGTGCCTGCGTGCGAATCCCCATGTACTCGCGCAACGAGAAAGCGAAGCGACTTGAATTCCGTTCGCCCGATCCGTCTGCGAATCCATACCTCGCGCTGCCCGCTCTGCTGCTTGCCGGGCTTGATGGTATTAAGAAAAAACTCACACCACCGGCTCCCATTGATAAGGATCTCTACGACCTCCCTGCCGCCGAGAAATCCAAAGTGAAAGCCACGCCCGGAGCCCTCAATGAGGTGCTCGATGCTTTGGAAGCTGATCACGAATTCCTATTGCAAGGCAACGTGTTCACCAAAGACTTGATCGAGACCTGGATCGAATACAAGCGCAAGAAAGAACTCGATCCCGTGCGGCTGCGTCCACATCCACACGAGTTCGCCCTGTACTTTGACATTTAGAAGCGTGTAGATCTTGGGATCTCAGAAACCAACAGCTATTCGAAAATTCTGAGATTATGAGTTCAGCGCGGTTACCAATCGGGAATCAATTGTCAGTGCCGTCCCGCGGTAGCGGACGGGTGCAGTGTTCTAGTGGATGCAGCACCGGCTTCACAGCCTGCGGAAAAATGCTGTGGAAAACGACCGATGTCAAGGCCGCTGCGCGGTAGCGACGACGTGAGAAATTGTGAAACGTCCTGTAGCTTCAAATTCCCTGCTTCAGCGAATTTTGCAGCGAATTTTTCGCGCATGAAGCCCGAAAACCTCAAATTGTGCCCAAAATCCGCGAAATTAGCTCCGCTCTCAGGGAACGTGTCAGGGATTCCAGGGAATTTCACGCTAACTCTCCGGCAAGATTAGAGTTACAAGTACTTTCCCGCGAGTCTGAATACCACTGGCAGCGAAATAGCAGGGAATCCCGGACCTTACAGTGCGGTGACCTCTTAAATGAGCAGGTTTCGCCTCCATTTAATTTCCACAGGAGTTTTTCCGCAGCCTCTTCAGCCGTTGGGTAATCTCAGCGTCAAAGCCTGTCTTGATGCAAAACTCGCCCGCCGCTGCCGAGCCGATCAAGAATTATCATCGTGCCGAGAGCAAATACGGGAACCAATAAGCCGACTTGGGGTGAAAGGTTTTTAGTTGCATCGATTGCAAAGGATAGGAAAGGAGAACAGTATGGGCAACAACAAGGATGAAGGACGCAGCAAAGGCGCATCGCCAGACGACCTTGCGAGAACGAAGAAGAAGGGCAGCGTCGAACTCAACGAGCAGGAGTTGCGCAGGGTTGCGGGCGGCGGTATCGCGGGCGAATCGTCGGACACCAAGCATAAGGATGAATAAAAGGTTGTGATTCAGGTGGGGAATGGGAGCTTGTGTCGTTTCGGCAGACTGAACCGGCATAACGGGCGGGGGGTGCTCAGGGAGCGAGGTTTTGCTAGTCATTTCCCGCAAGTTGGGTCCACTTACCTTGCGAGCAGTAATAGATAGTGGTCGCTTGTTCCCCGCCAACTTCGAGTCCGGAATGGTCAAGAACGGGCAGCTTCTTGGTCCCGAATCCTTCCCCAAATGCCTGGTCGTAGGCGCGGATTTTCTTTGCATCCGCAGGCCACAAGACCGTCCCCGGATTATCGCCGGTTGGATCAGGTGGGCGGGAATGCGCCAGAACAATTGTGTCGCTGCACCTGGTTGCACCGCCCCAGAACACGCGCACCGAAAACTCCTGCGGCTTTACGCAGAGGATCGCCCAGTCTTTTTGACCTTTAGCTGCCCATGAACCTTGAATAGCATTGTTAGGCTGCGGATCGTCGTATTTGAATCCATTCTGGGCAATCATGCACTGCTCGTCAGCGAGCTGTTTGCGGATCTCCGCAGGCAATTTAGTCACCTTTTCCGGTGGGAGCGGACGACAGCAGGAATTATCGCCTGGATTCTTCGTCTGTGCCGCCAACAAAACGGCGCTGAACACGCATACAGCGAGGACGTAATTACGGCGCATGTGCTTATCTCCTCAGAACCAAAGAGAAAGTTAACCTAAAACGGCACACAGGCTCACGATTACGTTTGTGCGTCCAGGAAACCGTACAACAGTAACAATGCCCGAGTAATGTCCTCCAACTGTGTAAACCTGCAAGCACCGTCTGCGATTCCAACCATGTCGTCGCGCTCTCGATCAGGCCGGCCTCGGGATTGCATCTCGTCGTTGTTAGTAATATGAGTTCCATTCAGATCCGTACTCGTGGAGATCCATGTCTCTCTCAAATCTCGTTTTAGGCAAGCCGATCAGATCGTCAGACGAACGTGGCGAGCAGATTGGTCCGGTGGCCGGCATTCCGATTTTCGGGTTGGACGCGCTGAGTTCCGCCGGCTACGGTCCCGAAGCTGCTCTGACGTTGCTTATTCCACTTGGGGTCTTGGGACTTCACTACATTCTTCCTATCAGCGGCGCGATCATCGTCCTGCTGACCATCGTCTATTTCTCTTATCTGCAGACGATTGCTGCGTACCCAGGTGGCGGAGGTTCCTACACGGTTGCGCGTGAGAACCTCGGTGAATCGGCCGGCCAGCTTGCTGCCGCCGCTCTGATGATCGATTACGTATTGACCGTAGCGGTCGGAATTTCTGCCGGCGTAGGCGCATTGGTTTCCGCCTTTCCGAAGTTGCTGCCGCACACGCTGGCTATGTGTCTTGGGATCTTGTTCTTGATTGCGTTGATCAATCTTCGAGGAATGCGCGAAGCCGGACGTGTATTCATGATTCCGACTTACCTCTTCGTTGGATCCTTGGGAATTACGATCGTCGTCGGCGTGCTTCGAGTGCTGGTGAGCGGAGGCCATTCGGCGCCCGTAGTGGCGCCGCATCCACTCGTGGCCGTAGCCGGCGCAGCAAGCGCCTGGCTGTTACTTCAAGCTTTCGCCAGCGGCTGCACCGCGATGACTGGCGTCGAAGCGGTCAGCAATGGAGTCCGCGCCTTTCGCGAGCCCACAACCAGGAATGCCCGGATTACTTTGAGCATCATCATTGGCATTCTGATCCTGTTGTTGGCGGGAATCGCGTACCTCTCGAACGTGTACCACATTGGAGCAACCGACCCCGGCCAGCCCGGCTATGAGAGCGTGCTTTCGCAAATGGTCGGAGCGGTCGCGGGAAAAGGCATCTTCTACTTCGTAACCATCGGCTCCATTCTGCTCGTGCTTTGTCTCTCGGCCAACACTGCTTTTGCCGATTTCCCACGATTGTGCCAGATCATCGCTCTGCATAAGTCTCTGCCCAGCTCTTTTGCGTCGCGGGGCCGGCGCCTCGTCTTTTCCCAGGGAATTTACGTCCTGGCTTTTCTTGCGGGTTTGCTGCTGATCATCTTCAGGGGAATCACCGACCGCTTGATTCCGCTGTACGCCGTGGGAGCGTTTCTCGCCTTCACCCTCTCGCAAGCGGGCATGGTAGTGCATTGGAAGAAGCTGCGCGGTGCAGGATCTGCTCGCAGCATGTTCCTGAACGGCCTCGGCGCCATCGCAACCTTCATTACTGTCTGCGTGGTCCTCATCGCCAAGTTTGTGGAAGGCGCATGGATCACTTTTCTTCTGATTCCTGCGCTCGTGGTGCTGATGAAAGCCGTTACCCGGCATTACGCGCGGATAGGGAGAGAGGTTGCGTCAAACACTCCACTCGACTTGAGTTCGCGACGGCCGCCGATAGTGATCTTGCCGATTGCGGCATGGAATAAGCTCACGAAGAAGGCCTTGTGTTTCGCTTTCGATCTTTCGACGGACATCAGAGTAGTCCACATTCAGCTGGCAGAACACGATGGCAAGGACCTGGAAGCACGATGGAACGAGTTTGTGGTCGAGCCTGCTCGGAAAGCCGGCGTTCCCGCTCCACAGTTAGGGCTTTGCCCCTCGCCGTATCGGCGCATCATGACCCCAATCATGGACATCGCTATGCGCGAATCGAAGTCGCATCCCGACCGGCAAGTTGCAGTTGTAATTCCCGAACTGGTCGAAAAACGCTGGTACAACTATATCCTTCACAACCAACGTGCAGCTGTTCTCAAAGCAATGCTGTACTTTCTTGGGAATAAGAACGTCATCGTAGTGAATGTGCCCTGGTACATAGAGGCTGGTGGTAAATTGAGAGCGCCAAAAAGCGCCTAAGGCGAGTAACCCAAGTTTTCATTTTGGAGTGATGTTGTAACACCGCCGCAGTTCGCCGGTGAATTGCGCTGTAGACTCTCGCGGCTCCCGAGCGACATCTTATCGAGGCTGGACAGCACAAGTCTGCGGAAGTTGACGCACGCAGATGGCTCGTGAGAGGTTGAGGGCCATGTCGCGAGCCCTCGGTTTTCTCCGCAGCGTTGCGATAGGCTTTGTCCTCACAGCCGTCGCGATGGGGGCGCCCCGAACACCGGTTCCGGCCATCGAGTCGAAGCCCCATCCCTGCCGCATCGACGGTGTCCCCACGGAAGTCCTTTGCGCGACATATCCGGTTTGGGAAGATCGTGATCGCGCTGCCGGGCGGCGCATTGGTTTGAGTATCGTCGTCCTGCGCTCGCCTTCGGCGAAGAAATCTCCCGATCCCGTGTTCATCTTTCACGGCGGCCCGGGAGCGGCCGCAACCGAACTGGCCCCTGCGTATGATTTTCTTCGTCCACTGCTCGTGCATCGCGATGTCGTCCTCATCGACCAGAGAGGAACGGGGCGCTCCAACCCGCTCGATTGCGACATCTATGGCGATCCCGAAGATTTGCAGAGAGTCGTGAGCTCGGCCTTTCCGTCGGAAGCTTTTCGCGCGTGCCGCACGCGGCTGGAAAAGATCGCCGATCTGCGCATGTACACCACCGCTCCTGCTACCGACGACATCGACGATATTCGCAAATGGCTCGGCTATGGAAAGATCAACATCTGGGGAGGATCGTATGGGACGGTCTCTGCGCAGGTCTATCTTCGCCGGCACGGAGCGAATGTGCGCTCGGCGGTGCTGGCCTCGGTCGCTCCCGTGGACGAATTGATCCCGCTGCACCATGCCTGGGCCGGCCAGCAAGCGGTCGATCAGATTTTTGCCAAGTGCTACTCCGATGCGGCCTGCCGGTCAGCCTATCCGCACCTGCGCCAGGATTTTCAAACGGTCTTCGATCGCGTCCGCAAAGGCGTGGACGTGGAAGTGCACGACCAGTCTGGCCGAGCGGTCCGAGTGCGCCCGAGCGCGAGTGGATTCGCTGATGGCATCCGCCACTTTCTCTACTATGACGATGGAGCTTCTTTTCCCGCAAAGATTCATCACGCAGCCCAGGGGGACCTCGCTCCGATTTTGGAGATAGCGATCGATGCGCAGATCGGGTTGGTCCGCGGGATTTCGATGGGAATGTATCTGTCGGTGACCTGCGCGGAGGACGTGCCCTTTATCGACGACGAAACTCTCGCCCGGGAGACAGCGAACACGTTTCTCGGCGACCTTCGCGTGCAGGACCAGCGCGCCGCCTGCAAGTTGTGGCCGCGCGGGCCGGTTCCGCCCGACGTGCACGAGTTGGTCCATACCGGTGTTCCGGTGCTGCTCTTGTCGGGCGCGCGCGATTCCGTCACGCCCCCAGCCTTTGCCGAACGAACCGCTAAGTACATGACCAATCACTTGCACCTGATTTTTCCCGAATCGAGCCACGGCAACTTCGGAGCTTGCGGCCAGAAAATTCAGGCCGACTTCTTCGATCGCGGATCCACTCAGGGATTGGACGTATCCTGCGCTTCCCGGCAAACGCCCACTAAATTTGTTCTGCCGCCGTGAAGTCTTTAAAAGCATCGCCAGGGTGCGCCACCCGGTCCCTTTTTTTCTTGACGCGACCGGCTTTTAGGATGAATATTTGTCCGCTCGTCTCTTGAACATCAGATCGCCTGCTCTGGAAATGCGCACTCCTGAGCGACGCTTCTCCTATCTTGGTGTGGTACCGAACCCTGGGAAACCATGCATCCGGTCAGTTCATTTGGAGGGATCCATGAGTCTCACTTCTTTCAACAGCCGTCACCTTACGTCGAGGAGGAACTTCCTCCGCACTACCGCCGCAACCCTGGCCGCCAGCGCCATGGGAACCGGGCTTGCTCCCCATGCCGCAGCCGAGAACGAGAAAGCCGAAAACGAGAACAGGAAGCGGGCCGACCCTAAGCCCATACCCGGAGGGACGCCGGCCCTTGGGGGCGGCCTTCACGTGTATGCTCCCGGGCTTGTGGATTCTCCCGATTCAGAACCCATCACGATCACTGACTTCAAAGGCTTCGCAGGCCTTGCTTACATCAGCGGAAACGTCGTTCGCACCGACCGCAAGACGGGAGTGACCAAACTCCTGCCCTTCCTGGACGCCGACATGCGCTTCATGCAGGGCGTATACCGCGCGGTCGATGGGCGTATCCATCAGGGCACATTCGGCTTCATATGAGTCGATGTGTTTCAGCCCGGTCCGGGCGATCAAATCAACGATTTCAATCCTGGCATCGCACCCAGCGGACTCTTCTGGACAACAGCGATTCCGCCCGAAGACGTGGACGTGGACTTTGAAGAGGGCGAGGCTTCGATGCGCGTCCGCAACATAGTGATCACGGACTTTCACGATTTCGGTAATGCGGTCGGCGGTGGGCCTGCAGCAGGGCCCGTGACTGTTTCAGTCCGTGTGCGCTGGTCGGGGATCAACGAACGAGTCAGCGTCAGGAATGTCGACCAGGGCTTCGCAGGTAAGTTCATCCGTAATCAGGCACAGATGGAGTGGGCCGCGACTACGGAAGATTTCACCTTCGTGTCACAGCCGGCGAGCACGTCCAAAAGCGACTTTGCCGAACTGGGCCACATGCGCAACGGATCGTTCTTTGCAGACGAGTAAATGAAGGCACTAACCGCGTAAGTTCCGCGGTACCGTTGATGTTGGTTCAAAGCAGCCATTCTGAAATCGCACCTGCCGCACTCTTTTGCGGTTTTCAAAAGGGTGCGCTGACGATGTACAATTGTCGACTCGATTTTCTCCTTGAATCAAAAGTGAAGTTCCGCGCGAAAGCAAAATCAGGAACCAAAATCGTTCAACGATTCTCCTCTGCGCACCTCGCGAAAACGAGGCTGTCACGAAACTCGAATTTCCGCTTTTGAAACCGCAACGTCTTGCGCGTTCAATGGATCGCGATCACAATGTGTAACAAAACTTCCGAGTTTCGTAACAGCCTCAAAACACGCGGAGTACGGCACCCATAGCTTGGATTCCGCACAGAGAAAATCAAAACACGGTCAACCGCCCGCCCTACTTGAGTTGGGAAGGTCGCTCCCTTAGATCAGCGTTCTCGCGTGATGTCCTGCACCCAATTGGTCTCCCATGTCTTGCCGCCATCTGGCGAGTAAGCCTGTTCCCAGTGACACGATGTCGGAGTAATCTTCGACCACAAAAATCGTGCGCGTACCGGTCTCCCGTTGTAGGTATCATCCCCGTAGAACGTTCCCACACCGTCCTTGAAGGTCCCTCTCATGGGTGGATCCAGAGGTCCCAGTGGCGTCCGACTGTCGAGCCACCAGATTGACCACTGCTGGGTCTTCGAGTCGAAGGATCGCAGCGCTACGCCACGATAGGGAGCGCGCGGCACATCGAGCACGAGGTCGTCGACATTGCTGTAACCCCCCATCAGCGGCTGGCTACTCAACGTACCTTCGAACTCAATCCACTCGTGACTGTTGGCGAGCCGCTCCTTCAGCTTTCGATGATGAACTCGCCAATGGCCTACTAAGAAATCGAAGTCATGGACGCCCGAAGTTGCGCTATCTATTTGACTCATCCCGCTTCCGGAACCTTGGTTAGACTGGGCATCTGACACTCCCGGAATGACCAGACTCAAAGTCAGCAGCGTCATAATGAACGCCCTATGGCGATAAATCTTCATGATGACCTCCTACCTAAGCAGGCTCCGCGCCTTCTCGTGTTCCAAGGCACACGCCGAAATCTAGTTTACGTTTTGCGATACAGCCGCGCGACATTCTTGGCAAGTTGTCGGCCATCCGGAAACTATGAGCGTCCCACGGGCAATTTCCTGTTTGCCCGTTACTTTTACGTGATGGAGTTACTTCTACTGCGTGGGCTCGAAAGGCGCGAGAGCATAAAACCACTCCAACAGGCGAGCAGAGAGAATGCTCCTGCGAGACTCCACCACAAAACGTTACCGAAGCGGGCTCCTCCGAGAGCCAAGCTTGTATTTAAGACAAAGTGGGCCAAGACGGTGCCGAAGACGTGCTCTCCCGTCTTATTGAAGATCAGGCTAAGGAAGACTCCAACGGCCGTCACCGTCGCAAAAAAGGGAAGGGGCGAAATGAATACCTGAGGCAAGCCAGGGAAGAAAAATGAAGGCGAGTGCCACAAACTCCAAAGCACGCTCATGATTAACGCTGAGATTACAGGGCTTGTTTTGCGCTGCAAAAGAGGGAGGAGAAACCCTCTCCAGCCGAGTTCTTCTCCGAGTGCACCGGTCCCGAGCTGAATCGCGATCGTGGGTAATAGAGCTTCGATCGGTATGACCGGTGCTTCCTCATGCAGTGCTCTCGCGAGCGCTGTAGCCACGAGTACAGATGACGAGGGAAGTATGATGGCAGCGATGTACCAGATCAATACCGATGAACGAAGCTGGAAGAGTCGGCGCAGTAAAGCTCGGACACCTGAGAGGCCGCCGAACGACATGGCTATTGCCAGTGCAATGAGAGTCGGAGACCAAACGGTGACAAGTAGAAAGGCCCAAAACGCCCACATCTTGCCGGTCGCAGCCGCGCTATGGAACCCGGCCCATGCGAGCCAAGTGACAGCGTAGCATGCTGTAACAAAGGTGATTGCTGGCACCCAGGAGTCTGACATCCATCCAGCAGCCGGGAGCTGACGGGTGGAGCTTTCCATGGTCGCCTCTTCAGGAAGATCGCTTCGGCTCTCTCCCCTGCAGTTGGTTTGCCGAACCTGACGTGCTCTGTATGACTACGATACAGAACCCCAAAGGGCTTCACAAACAGCCGTCGATAACTCCCGGATGGTCGGCGATTCGGAAGTTATCACCTGATCTAAAACACAGCGTCATAAGTAATTGCGCATTGGAGGGAAAGGTGTTCTCTTGGAGTCAATGAGACTCATTCCGGGCGTCAGGAACCCACGTTCACAATTTGTCCGATCCAGTTTGGTTCATCTGTCGCTGCACGAAGCAGGCAGTCGGCGCAATCGTCAAAGGAAAGCGGAACGAGTGGCGCGACTCGTGCTGACGGACCTGCCGTATAGCGTCCCTTCGCCGGCTTATCTATCAATACGACCGGGCGAACGATGACCCACTCCATGTCTATTTTCTGCGTCATCCGCTCGGCGACCGCCTTGTCAGTAATTGCAGCAGTGAATATCCGGCCCGATACGCGGACGACAAAGCGGTTGGGACAGGAGAGCTCGCGTCCATCGCTCAAGCCGATGCCACTTTGCAGTATGAATCGTCGGACGTTCGCACGTTTGCATTCGGTGAGAATGCTGGCGACACCAACTGACATGAGCGTTCCTGGCGATAGGTTCTTTTCTGGTCCGATGCAGCTAATGACGGCCTCCACGCCGTCAAGAGCACCTGTCAGGCCTCCTGGGGATAGGACATCTCCTCGGACAAGGGACAGCCGGTCGGCAGATGACAGTCGCTCCGGATGGCGAGCAACGGCTGTAACGAAGCGTCCTTGTGCAAGTGCATGCTTTACCACTCTGCGTCCCGTCGCACCCGTCGCTCCAACAACCGCTATCTTCATATCTCGACCCCTCTTTCGATTGTGCAATCCCAAGATCTTGGGATCAAGAAAGTGGAAACCGAAGATATTGGGATTGAAAATGTGAGAATCCGGATTTTCGTGTGGCATAAGTCTTTTGTTTCAAAGATTTTGAGTAAAAAAGGGGGTGGGGTACAAGCATTGGAAGGAGGGAACCGCTGCACCGCGGATTACAAGTCAGCCCGCAAACGTCAGAGCGACTGACCGCACAACATCGTTTTTAGGCATGGGTTCGGTAAGGCGATACAATAAAGTGCCCTCCCGGCGCCCCAGGCCTACGTCTAACCCGGTTGTGCCTGACTGAGGTGAAGCCAGAACGCATGCCTTTTCCGGACGACAAAAACCGGCAGAAGTCCCATGAATCCCGCGATTTAACCCCTGACGAGCGGACGCAACTTTCGCCGACTGAGGGGGTTAAGAAAGGTGTGGGCACGCTAGCTCTCAATCCGGAGATGTATCCGGGGGTTGCGGACAAAGGACCGGCAAAGAATGGTGTGCCGGTCGGGCTGGGGCGAACCGGCTCCAAGCCGCTGCACGAGCTAAGCGATGCGGAGGTGATGCTCCTCGCCGGGGCAGGGGACGATTCGGCTTTCGAGTATCTGGTGGACAAGTTTCGCCGTCCGATTGTCAGCTTCATGTATCGGATGACGCATAACCAGGCGGTGGCTGAAGAGCTGGCTCAGGAAGTCTTCCTGCGGGTGTACCGGTCGCGGAGTTCGTATCAGGCGGAGGCCAAATTCAGCACTTGGTTGTATCGTATTGCCACGAACCTGGGTGTAAATCATGCGCGAGATACTCGCTCCGAGCGAATAGCTCCCAGCGTGAATCTCGATGAGCCGGATCCCGAAACGGGAACCACGCCCGATGTGGCCGACGCCACCCCGAACGTCGAGGCGGAGATCCTGCGGCAGGAGCGTTTGGCGGCGATTCGCAAGCACGTGATGGCGCTTCCGGAGCGGCAACGCACGGCAGTGTTGATGCATAAATATCAAGGACTCGATTACAAAGAGATCGGCAATGTACTGAAGCTCAGCGAGTCTGCGACGAAGTCGTTATTGTTCCGCGCATATGAAACCTTGCGCGAGCGATTGAAAGAGTTTGTATAAGTTCTTCCGGGAAAGGCTGTAATTATGGTGTGTAAAGACTTGAGAGACGAAATCTTCGAAGCGGCGCTTTCTGGCTCTGCTCCGGCTGACGATGTGAAGGCGCATATCTCCACCTGCGCCACATGCGAGAACGAATACGAGAGTTTGCGTTCGACCATGAACGTGCTCGACGTGTGGACAGCGCCCGAGCCCTCTCCGTACTTCGATGTGCGGCTGCGGGCGCGGCTGCGCGAGGCGAAAGAGCAGGAACAGCGCGGGCGCTTTGCCCAATGGCTGGAGAAGGTTGGACTTCGTCAACTTACCTGGAAGCCGTTAGCGGCAGCGACGTTTGCGTTAATCATGGCAGTGGGCGGTGGCCTGTACGTTGCCGGTCCGTCGGGCAGCGTTTCGCCGCATGCGGTTCAGGCGGCGTGCCCTGTGGTGGATCTGCAGGCGCTCGATAAAAACCAGCAGGTTCTGAATGAGCTTCAGGATCTCGAGGAAGACAGCTCGAATGCTGGGCAGACGCAGGTCAACGAGTAATCGCCGCAAGATCAGCAGGATCGATACAAAGGACCAAATGAAACTAAAGAGCCAATCCGCAGCTATTCTGTTGCTGGCTGGCTCTCTTTGTCTGCCGGTGTTGGCAGACAATCGCGGTCATAACGATAAAAACGATAAAAACGATCGAAATCACATTCCGCCTGGCAAAGCTCAGAACAACGCTCCGCGTCCGGGCGTGTGGCTGAAGCAGCACTTCAACGACAATCCGCAGGATCAGCAGCGCCAGCTTCAGAACGATCCTGATTTCAAGCATCTCACACCGGAACAGCAGCAGCACTTGCAGCAGAAGCTGAATCAATTTAACAGTCTGCCGCCGCAGCAACGCGAGCGCATGATCAACCGCATGCAGAAGATGGAGTCCCTGCCGCCGGACAGGCAGCAGATGCTGCGGAATTCTTTGCAGGAGTTCCGGCAATTGCCGGACGATCGCCGCCGTCAGGTGCGTCGTGCATGGAACAGCCTGAGCCAGATGCCTCCCGATCAGCAACAGCAGGTGATGAACTCCGATCGCTTCAAATCAAGCTTCAACGATCAGGAGCGCTCTACGTTAAGAGGATTGCTCGATTCCGGATTCAATCCCGCAGAGAACAACGGCGGTCCGCGTTAGTGGCAATAGGCAATAAGCGATAGGCAATAGGCGATAGGCCAACAACTGATCCGCAGACTGTCTTCTCGAAATCTAACCAGCAATCACAATCAAGGGATAAAACAAATATCTTGGACCTCTGCCTATTGCCTACAGCTTATTGCCCATTGCCTATTGCCTACCGCCAACTGCCTACTGCCGAAACAAATTTCTCGCCACAAACAACGCATTCGCGGGACGCTCTGCCAGACGCCGCATGAAATACGGATACCACTCGGTTCCAAAGGGAATGTAAACGCGGATGCGCCAGCCTTGCTTCACCAGATCGCGCTGCAGATCGCGGCGCACGCCATAGAGCATCTGGAATTCGAAGGCGCTGGATGGAATCTTCTGCTCCTGGGCGAAACCTATAGTGGCATTGATCATTTTCTCGTCGTGCGTGGCGATTCCGTGGTAGATGCCGCTCTTAAGCAGGGTCTTCATCAGCTTCACGTAATGCGCATCGACATCGGATTTCGCAGGGAAAGCAACCTCTGGCGGTTCTTTGTACGCGCCCTTGCAGAGTCGAATGCGAATGCCCTGTGAGATCAGGTCTTGAACGTCTGCTTCGCTTCGCCGAAGGTATGACTGGATCACGGCTCCTACGATTCCTCGGTTCCCATCCCGGCGATGGACTTCCTGTACTAGATCGAGCGTGCGCTGGGTGTAGGCCGAGCCTTCCATATCGACGCGCACAAAGTTCCGCTTCTCTCGCGCGTGCTGGACAAGCGAAGCGACGATATCGGTTGCCAGCTTCTGATCGACGTCAAAACCCATGTGCGTGAGCTTTAGACTCACGTTGGCATTGAGTCCACGCTCGCCGATGCGGTCGAGCAGTTGGTGATATAGCTCCGCGCTGTGGCGAGCTTCTTCTACATTGCTGACGTTCTCGCCCAGATTGTCGAGGCTTACGCTCATCCCAGCGGCATTCGTCGCCTGCGTGGCGTCAAGCGCCTCCTCCACAGTTGTGCCGGCGACAAAGCGGCTGGAAATGCGATGTCCTAGAGAAGAACTTTCTGCCATGTGTCGCAAGGAGCGGTTTTCGGAAAGGGCGATGAAGGCCGCTCTTAGCACTGGAGTCCTGCAGGTTGGATATTCATGCTGTTGGGCAAACAGTTGGTTCTACCATAAGAAGAGCGTTTCAAGAAAGGCGTTTCAAGAGAATCGTTTCAGGAAACGCTTTTCAAGAGAATCGTTTCAGGAAACGCTTTTCTTGAAACGCCTTATCTTCTCTGAAACTCTGGCGAGCCCAGCAGAATGCCGGAGATCGTGGCAAGCCCTTTGGACGGATCTTTCATGAGTGGCGTCGCCGCCTCTTGCTCCTGCAGACGTTGCTCAAGAAGATCCTGTGTCTGCTTGGAGACGTCTCCCTGAAGCAGCGTCCATTCCAGCAGAGACATTGCGTGGTTGGCTCCGCGCATCTCCGGATCGCGTGAACTGCCAACCGGTTTCTCGGGCGATTGGATGTCGGTGAGCACTCCCAGGCTGAGCAACTTCGGAGCGTCGAATTTCACTCCGCCGACTTGGCTGTTGCTCATCTGCAGGGCAAAGTTGAGGCGGTCGAGCAGGGCGTCGGAATTGATCCAGTAATCGGCGCGCATGGAATAGCCGGTCGGCGGCTGCATCAGATAGAGCGGTTCGCCCATCTTGTTAAGGATTTGCACCAATGGAAAGGGATTCCCGACGTCCGCGCCGCTAGCGCGAACTGCCGACACTACAAATTCCAGCGGCGTCTTTACTTTTGCCCGATACGTCTGCGGCGACCAGAATTCCGGAGAAGTGAAGAGTGCATGCAGCACCTCGCGTATGTCGCCACCGGTTTCCAAAAAGCGTTCGGCGAGACGATTCACCAACGATACTGGAGGATCGTCGGCGACAAACCGCTGCGCCAGCTTCTTCGCTATGAAGTGCGCAGTTTGCGGACTGTTCGCGAGCTTGTCGAGCATTTGCAAGCCTTCCTGCTGGCCATTCTCGTGGATAGTCTGCCCGAGCACATGCTTGTCGCCCGGCTCATGCTTGCGTGGGTCGAAGGTGAACCCGCCGGCTTGTCCGGGATTGTCGATGGTCCAGCCGGTGAGCACTTTGGCCAGTTCCGTAACGTCATTTTGGGAATATCCGCCATCGACGCTCAGGGTGTGCAGCTCCATAATCTCGCGCGCGTAGTTCTCGTTCAGCCCGCGCTTTGGATCTGGAGATTTGTTTTGGCCTCCGCCTGCCGCTTTGGAGTTCGGACCGATGCTCTGCCAGTTGTCGAGATAGAAAAGCATCGCCGGACTCTGGGCAGTGGCAATCAGGAGATCGCGAAACTTCCCGAGAGCGTGGGGACGAATCACGTCGCGCTCGTAGCTGGTGGTGTAATGCTGGTCTGCATCCTTGTTTACGAAGACGTTGAAGTGGTTAAACCAGAAGTCCGTCATCACCTCGAGCAGTTGGCGCTCGCTGTAGATCGCTCGCAGCAGCTTGCCCACCTGAAGTTCGGCTACGGGGACGCTGGGAGGATATCCCAGCGCTTGGAAAGCCTCGCGCTGCTCTGGCGTGAAGTCGGCATTCAACTTGTCGCGTAAATCGCCCGGAGTAGTCGTGCCCAAGGCCAGCAATTGATCTCCGGAGTAGCCTTCCAAAGTGGGAATTCGTTGTTCCTTTGGCAGCGCAAGCAGATCCTTGGCAAGGGCGGTGGCCATTTGCTTTTGCTGGTCTTTGAAGACATCGTCAGAGTTCTTGCCATTGCCGTCCACTGCTGCGGCAACGGCAGCGTTGGCTTTCTGCTGATTCTGGACTTGCAGCCGGCTGAGCTGCGAACGATAGACCATAGCCTGCAATGAATTGTTTGGTAGCGACGCTTTTCCATCCGCGACTGCTTTGATCATTCCCGGAGAAGGAAAGTTCTGCACCAGGTCTTTCGGCGACATTCTGAGCGAGGGCAATGGGCCGAGGCGCGCATTCAAGACTGAGTCGTCGATCGACTCCGGATGCAATTGTTGATCGATCCATTTATCGACCCCGACTTGCAGAACGTGGTCCAGGTCGCCGGGCCGCGGCCCAAAGGTAAGACGATTGAGCGCATGGATCGCGCGCTGCTCCTGCGTCAAAGGCGGCAAAGGCCTCTTCTTCGCGGTCGCGGGCTTTTTCGAAGCAGCGACCAGCGGCACTCCCGAAAGGACAGCCAACAATATCGGGATTATGAGAGCTCGAGAAATGCGCATATAGTCTGCCCGCAAAACCGGCAGTCTGCTAGCCAAAACCCAAGCCACAGTATGAAGTTTCTGGCGATCGCTAGGCAAGCAGGTTCCAAAGCCACACCAGCCCATTTTGACAGACTGAACTCGCGCACTCCGCGATTCGGAGATGCTTGTTACCATGTAACAACGCCAATCGCTATGAACAGCCTACTTTCAGTCGAAAATCTCGGAGTGTCTTTCGGGAACAGAGTCGTTATTGAAAACCTGAACTTCCAGGTAAAGTCGGGAGACACTCTTGCCGTGATTGGGCCCAACGGTTCCGGAAAGACTGTGCTATTGAAGGCGCTACTAGGTCTGGTTCCATATACCGGCTCAGTTCGATGGAGCGACACGGTTCGCATCGGCTACGTGCCCCAAAAGATTGAGGCGGACCGTCAGTTGCCGCTCACTATCAGGGATTTACTCACGGCGAAATCGCGGTTTCTCAAACTCGGTGCGAACGATATGGAGGCTGCCTGCCGGGAAGTTGGACTCAGCTCCGATCTACTCAATGCCGCGATCGGCGCGATCTCTGGAGGACAGTTCCAAAAGGTTCTAATTGCGCTCGCCTGGCTTGGAAGTCCGAACACACTCCTATTTGACGAGCCCACAGCCAGCCTTGACGAACTTACCGAAGAGCGAATCTATGATTGGCTTCATACGACGCAAACACAGCGGAGCTTGACCGTCGTTCTGGTTTCTCACGACTTGAGCGTTGTGTATCGCTACGCGAACACCGTGCTCTGCTTGAGTAGAAATAAGATATGTATCGGTCCCCCGCGAGAGGTCCTGAGTCCGCAGTTGCTGGAAGAGCTCTATTCGGCTCCGCCTATGTACTACCAACATATTCACGGTGGCAACGCCGCAGGCACATCTGAAAGGGAATGACGGTCTGAACCACTACTATTCATTCATACTGGCCCTTCTTTTTGCGTTAGCTGCGGGGCTGGTGGGAAGCTTTGCCTTCATGAAGCGGATGGTATTGGCATCCGACGTAATTTCCCACCTCGCGCTGCCGGGACTTGGCGTGGCTTTCCTTCTGCATGTGAATCCTCTGGCTGGCGGCGCTGCCAGCTTGTTTCTTGGCGCATTTCTGATCTGGTGGTTGCAAGGCAGAACAGGAGCAAAAAAAACAAATCCTCACGTCGAATATTGACGCCTGTCGCTATGGCAAGGTCGGAGGAGA
>Ga0206961_1105_pt1 | contig 20038 bp, 12 predicted proteins | sample Alteio_BWOrgHeat_30_FD_153238 | JGI IMG/M metagenome (GOLD analysis project Ga0206961, IMG submission 153238) | Enriched cells from forest soil in Barre Woods Harvard Forest LTER site, Petersham, Massachusetts, United States -... | ecosystem: Environmental > Terrestrial > Soil > Temperate forest >...
CATCAAACAGGGTGAGGCCTACCCTTCCGATATTATAAATAAAATGAAAACTGCTAACCTCAACATATTTGAAGGAACGCTTTACCCGCTTTTAACAAGATTAAAGAACGCCGAGTTTCTTACTTACCGTTGGATAGAAAGTAACAGCGGGCCGCCACGAAAATATTTTTCGCTAACAGAAAAAGGAAACGCATTCTATAAAGAACTGGAAACAACCTGGAACGAATTAGCCAATGCAGTTAAAACACTTTCTGAAGCTGAACAACAATATTCTAATAATAACACACCATAACTATTATCAGGATCCATTTATAAAACATAATTTTTATATCATGAAACAAGTAATAAATATAAACTTTCACGGACGCGTTGTTCCAATAGAAGTGTCTGCATTTGACTTACTGAAGCAATATACGGAAAGCCTTTCCCGCTATTTTGCCAATGAAGAAGGCAAAGAAGAGATCATTAACGATATTGAAAATCGTATCGGTGAGCTTTTCCAGGAACGTTTAAAATCAGGCGCATCCTGCATTACAGATGATGATATCAATGCCATTATCAAAAGCATGGGCAGACCGGAAGAGTTTGAAGACCAGGAACCAACTACCACTACACAACAAACTAAAAGCTCTTCCTCAACTTCAACTGCCCACAAACGTTTGTACAGGGATGAGAATGATAAAGTATTAGGCGGTGTATGTTCAGGCTTAGCAAATTATTTCGACATTGACCCGATCATTGTTAGAGCTGCATTTTTACTGATACTATTTGCTTTCGGTACCGGGCTACTGGCATATATCATTTTGTGGGTAGTTGTACCGAGTACTTCCTCAACGGAAATTGGTGGCACACGTAAAAGATTATTTCGCGATCCGGATGATAAATTAATTGCAGGTGTATGTGCGGGCTTAGCAAATTATTTCGGCATCAAAGCATGGATACCAAGGCTTATAATGCTACTCCCATTTATCGGTTTTGCTTTTCATTCGGGAAGCTGCAATCTTATAGGGCCCTCTCATTTTGTTGGAGGTTTTAGTCCGGGTATATTGATCATCTATATTATACTATGGCTGGTAATGCCCGAAGCCAATACCACAGCGGAAAAGCTCGAAATGAAAGGAGAAAAGGTTGATATGAATTCTATCAAAAATTCTATTGCCGAAGAAATGAAAGGTGCAAAAAATTATGCATCGGAAAAAGGAAAAGCAATGGCTTCTGATATTGGCAGAGCATCAAAACGTGGAATACATTCTTTAGGTGATATCATTGGATTGATCTTTAAGATAATCGGTTATTTTATTTTAGGATGCATTGGATTTGCATTTGTGATCGCTTTATTTACAGTAGCTGTTGCTTCTACCGCCATATTTCCTTTTAAAGATCTTTTACTAAAAGATGGTGCGCAAAATGTATATGCATGGGGTACTTTGCTATTCTTTATCGGTATACCTGTTATAGGAATTATTACATGGATCATTCGCCGTATCGCAAAAATTAAAAGTAACCGCTCAACATTACGCTTTGCATTCTTAGGCCTTTGGCTAGTCGGAGTCTTTAGTTTTATTTCATTGATAGCTTCACTGGCAAAGGATTTCAGGACTTCTAACAGAAAATCAGAACAGGAAGTTATATTAACAAATGCGGGAATAAATAAATTAGAAATAAGTTCTCTCACAGCCAAGCATAAATGGTTTGAAGATGATTTTTTCTATGACATGGACCAGGACACTTCTTATCTTAGAAATATCGAAATAAGAATTGTGCAATCACCAACCGATAGCTTTAGAGTTACTACCGTAAGATCAGCACGCGGCCGTACAAAAAATGAAGCTGATGCATTGGCAGAAGCTATTCAATTAAATATTGTACAGCAAGATTCTTTATTAGTAGTTGGCAAAGGAATTCCTATTACCAGGAAAAATAAATTCCGTGATCAGGAAGTTGTTCTAACAGTATATGTTCCTATAGGTAAACAAATCAGGATTGATAAAAATGTTGGCTGGGGAAATGATATACATTTTGATACCTGGAATAGTGATGACGATGATATCCAAATAGACAACGATAATAACAACTGGGATGAAGACGTAGATTATATCATGCAGGCCGATGGATTACATACATTAGACGGCAAACCGCATTACAAACTATTGCCTGAAGTAGAGATAGACAGCAACCGCTCAAAACCAAATACATTATAACTAGTTTATAATCAATCAATTATATTCAATTTAAGGTAAAAAATATTCATCATAAACAATGGCCCGCCGTAATTGGCGAGCCATTATTTTAGTTACTTTTGCAATCCAATACAAACAGGCCAACGCAACATTGCTGCTGATGAAGAATACACCTTTTATCCAAAAACATATTGCCTTAGGAGCAAAGATGGTCCCTTTTGCAGGTTACAATATGCCCGTAAGCTATAGCGGCATCAATGACGAACATGCAGCAGTGCGCAATAACGCGGGCGTATTCGATGTTAGCCATATGGGTGAGTTCATGCTAAAAGGTGAAAATGCATTGGACCTGATACAAAGAGTTACTTCAAATGATGCATCCATACTTACTGCAGGTAAAGCGCAATACAGCTGCTTTCCAAATAGAGAAGGTGGCATTGTAGACGACTTATTAGTTTATTGCATCGAAGAAAATAAGACCTACATGTTGGTGGTTAATGCCGACAATATTGAAAAAGACTGGAACTGGATACAACAATTCAACGATAAGAAAGTAGAGATGCACAACATCTCAGACAAAACTTGTTTGCTGGCGATACAGGGCCCCAACGCTACTAAAATATTGCAGCCATTAACCACCACAGATATCCTCAATCTAAAATATTATACTTTTGTAAAAGGAACTTTTGCAGGCGTAGAAAATGTATTGATCAGCGCAACAGGTTATACAGGTGCAGGTGGCGTAGAAATTTATTTCGAAGATAAAGATGGCAACGCCGACAAAATATGGGACGCCATTTTTAAAGCAGGTGAAGCTGCAGGCATTAAACCAATTGGCTTAGGCGCAAGAGATACATTAAGATTAGAAATGGGGTTTTGTTTATATGGAAATGATATCAACGATACCACTTCTCCTATCGAAGCTGGTTTAGGATGGATAACAAAATTCACCAAAGATTTTACTTCGAAAGAAAAGATACAAAAGGAAAAAGAAGCCGGCCCTAAACAGAAATTAGTTGGGTTTGAAATGATAGAAAAAGGAATAGCACGGCACGATCATGAAATACAAGATGCAGCAGGAAATACGATTGGCAAAGTAACTTCCGGAACGCAATCACCATCGCTAGGAAAAGCAGTAGGCATGGGCTATGTAGGCACAAAATTTGCTTCTCCCGATAGTGACATTTATATAATCATCCGTAATACCCCAATAAAAGCAAAAGTTGTTAAAACCCCTTTTATTAAAATTTAACCTATGCCACACATTCACCTGACCACATTTATCGCCGCTCCTGCGGACAAAGTCTTCGATCTCAGTCGTAGCATAAACCTACACAAAATTTCTATGCAGGATGCGAATGAAGAAGCCGTTGCCGGAGTTACCACCGGATTGATAAACGAAAATGAGACCGTTACCTGGAAAGCAAAACATCTTTTTAAAACAAGATTATATACTTCCAAAGTAACCAGCATGCAATCACCAACCATGTTTGTTGACGAAATGGTTCACGGAGATTTTAAAAGTTTTCGTCACCAGCATTTTTTTAAACAGATCGGTAACGGAACAATACTAATTGATATAGTTGAGTTCGAAAGTCCGTATGGTTTTATAGGAAGAATGCTAAACAAAATTCACCTGAAGAGTTACGTCGAAAAGCTATTGATAAAAAGGAACAATATTGTAAAAGAATATGCCGAAACCAATAAGTGGCAATTTGTATTAAATTAAAATTAGAAAATTGAAATCGAGTAAAACAGTAAAACCATTATTATACACTTCCCTTTCTCCTAAATTATTAGATATCTACGATGTTAGTAGCAGTATTGTTGTGATCATAGATGTATTAAGAGCAACCTCAACCATTACAACCGCTTTATTTAACGGCGCAAGATCTGTTATACCTGTTGCCAGCGTTGAAGAATGTATGCGTATCGGTAAACAAATTGAAGGAATAACAGCCGGCGAACGCGACGGACAAATTGCAGAAGGATTAACCTATGGCAATTCTCCTTTTGAATATCCAAGAGATTTTATCGCAGGCAAAACACTGGTATTAACAACAACCAATGGCACCAAGCTTTTGCACATGGCATTGGATAAAGGCGCTAAAGAAATTATCACCGGTTCTTTCCCTAATCTGACTTCGGTATGTGATTATCTGGTAGCGCAAAAACAAAATGTGATATTGGGTTGTGCCGCATGGAAGGACAGGGTAAATTTCGAAGACACTTTATTTGCCGGCGCAGTAATAAGTCGTATTAAACAACACTTCGATATCAATTGTGATTCTTCGCAAATAGCAGAAACAATGTACAACGATGCTAAAAAAGACCTGTACGCTTTTCTAAAAAAGAAGAATGCCTCACACTACCATCGCTTAACAAACTTTGGATTAGAAAAAGATATCCGCTATTGTCTTACACCTGATATAGCCAATGTACTTTGTATCTATAAAGAAGGATACCTGGTTACACAACAACCAACGTAATTTTTATAAATCATTAAATGCCCGGCTCCAAAAGGATCCGGGCATTTGTATTTCTAGGCAGCTTTAGTCCCCGAAAAATCGGTGGAACATTTCAGCTTCATCTAGATATTAAGCTTATCGTATCGGTGGTCGGTTGTCAGTCGTCTGTGGTCGCCCCAAACAATCTTTCATTACAATTCGGAACTAAACTAAATATTCGTTACTTTTGCAAATTGCCTTTTCCTAACTAAAAGAGGGCAGATCGAACACTAAAAATATTACCTCTTGGCGCTGTCACCATTAATAAAATACATCTATAATACCGGTACTGATGAAGTTATCCGCAGGGGTAAAAAAATTCATTCTATTGGCAGCATTGAACTGTTAGAACATGACGATCTAATGAACGATGTTACCTTCCGTGTGAAAGATGATAACTACAATACTTTTTATAAGGTCTACATCCAAAAATACACAGATCTAAAATCCATTTCACTTCGTTGTAGCTGCCCGTATAATATCAGTGATATGTGCAGGCACGAAGTAGCCGCGCTGTTTCAATTACAGGATATGGTTGATAAAAATATTCTTGGTTCAAGTACCATGCAATACAACCAGCGTCATACGGTTGCGAAAATGAAATTCATCGATCGTAAAACGATCAAGGTATTGGCATCACCTGAAGTGTACGACCAGGCAGAAGAAATGGTACTTACAACACAAGCCAATATCATTACGGCCGCTAACGAACGCGTAGAAGCGGATCTAAAATTAGACGGACAATCTTATCCGTTGGTGATACAAAAAAATGATGAAAGAAATTTTGATACTTCTTGTCGCTGTGGCGAAAAAGACAATCCGCTTTGTATCCACAAAACAATGTTGTTCCTGCAATTATTAAATGCATACGGACCTTATTATTTCGATACTATTCGCAACTGGGATAAAGAAAAGAATAAACTGCTACAGATATACGGCTATAGTTTAGAAGATGACCTTACCGGAAAATTCGAATTCATTTACAAAGAAGGCAAGCCATTTTTAAAAGTATTGGATACTACGATAAAAAGAGTTGCGCCAACAGCCGTAGTGGAAAGGCCTTCGTACATGCAGCCGGTTGTTGTGGAAGCGGAAACAGAAACGATAGAACCGGCAACTAAAAAATTAGGATTGGTATTCAATTTTAATGCAACTACTTACCCTTTCTTTATTGTAGATGCCATCCAGGGTGATAGCGATGAAAACAATACAAAAATAATAGGCAAAACAGAAAAGCTCGATCTTACAAAATTTGTAAATACAGATTCGTTTAGTGAAGATGATAAAATGTTATTGCAGCAGATCCGAAAACTGCAATCCTCAGAAGTAAATAAATACCTCAATCGTAATTCGCCATTCAGCGGCATTTGGGAAAACATAACACACACGGAAGGCAATGAATTACCTGAAGAAACCAAAGCTTTAATTACGGAATACCTTCAGCCCAAGCTTAAGAAAATATTCGAAGAACAAGCCGCCAATTCATTCGTTTATTATCTGCCGGAAAAAAAAATTTTCAGAACAGAAAATTTAGTCGAAGTATCTTTAAGTGACAAATTCATCGAACCTAAGTTCAAGATCGTTGCAAAGAATAGTTATTTTGAATTGCAATGCTGGTTCAATATCAATGGCGCTGCACAACCCGTTACGGCTAATGAATGCGATAACAGTCTACTATTCTTATACAACCATACTTTTTACCTGTGGCAAAAATCGGAAGATGTTTTGCAGGCAGATAAATTTATCAAGAACGGCAGCCTAAAGCTCACCAAAGAAAACTGGACCGAGCAAATGGAAAAACTCATCATGCCTTTAACAAAAGACTATAATGTTGAGTTCGATAAATCTCTGGTTAAAGAAATCAAAAGCGGCGAGCCTGATGTAAAACTATTGTTGAGAGAAAAGGGTGATTACTTGGTTTTTCAACCCGTATTTAGTTACAAAGGTTTTGAAACAACAGCATCGGATAAAGACACGATCACTATTCCTGACGGAGATAAAATATTGGTTGTTCACCGCAATAAAGAAGCAGAACAAAAATTTATAGATAAGCTTACTTCTTTACATTCACAATTCGTTCGTCCGGAAGATAGCAACAGCCTGATATTAAAAGGTGCAGAGGTATTGCGCAACAACTGGTTCTTCCTGTTTGTTGATGCCATGAAAGAAAGTAAGATCCCCGTATTTGGATTTGAAGCATTAAAGAATTTCCGTTTCAATACTGCAAGGCCATCAACGCATATTCATGTTAGCAGCGGCTTAGATTGGTTCGATGCAAAAGTAGAAATTGATTTTGAAGGTCAGCGTGTAGGCATCAACGATATTAAAAAAGCCTTGGCAAGCAAACAATCGTTCGTACAATTAGCAGATGGCACATTAGGTATCTTACCAGATGAATGGCTAAAAAGATATTCGCTTTTATTTAAAGTAGGCGATGGTAAAAATGATAAGCTCCGTTTATCAAAATACCACATGAGCGTGATCGATGATCTTTATGAGAACAGGGATGCAAGTGAAATGAGTTTTGCACTCGATGAAAAGTTCGAAAAAATAAGAGAGTTCAAAAATATACCGGAGATATTACCTCCTGCACATTTAAAAGATGTACTTCGTCCTTACCAGGTGTCAGGTTATCAATGGCTGAGTTATTTAAATGATGTTGGCTGGGGTGGTATTTTGGCTGATGACATGGGATTGGGTAAAACTATCCAGGCACTAACCATGTTGCAACATTATAAAATAACAACAGGCAATTTAAAAGCGATCGTTATTTGTCCGACCACGCTTATTTATAACTGGGAGAACGAAATAAAAAAATTCGCACCATCGCTTACCTGGAAAATTCATCATGGTAGTACGCGCATGAAAGATCCCGAAGAATTACAGAAAGCAAACGTCATCATCACAACTTACGGAACTTTAAGAAGTGACATACAAGCTTTCTTAAAGATCAATTTTGATTATGTTGTGTTAGATGAAAGTCAGGCAATCAAAAACCCAGCATCAAAAGTTACTAAAGCCGCCTGTTTATTAACTGCCAAGAACCGTGTATGTATGAGTGGTACGCCATTGCAGAATAATACATTCGATATTTTTGCACAAATGAATTTCTTAAATCCTGGTTTATTGGGCAGCATGGATTTCTTCAGAAATGAGTTTGCCAACCCGATCGATAAATTCGGTGAGCAGGATCAGAAAGAACATTTACGTAAATTATTATACCCATTCATATTACGCCGTACCAAAGAACAAGTAGCTAAAGACCTTCCTGAAAAAACAGAAACGATCTTATTCTGCGAAATGGAAAAAGAACAACGTAAAATTTATGAAGCTTATCGCAATAGTTATCGCGACAAGATCATGGGTGTTATCGATCAGCAGGGAATTGATAAATCTCAATTAACGATCTTGCAAGGTTTGATGAAACTTCGTCAAATTTGTGATAGTCCGGCGATTTTAAATGAAGAAGATAAGTACCCTAATCATTCTATTAAATTAGATGAACTGGCAAGAGAGATAGCAGAAAATATCGGAGAACATAAAGCATTGGTATTCTCTCAATTCTTAGGAATGCTGGCATTGATAAAAGAAAAACTAACAGAACTTGGAATAGCCTACGAATATTTTGATGGTAGTAGCACCACAACAGAAAGACAAAAAGCCATTGAAAACTTCCAGGAAAAAGGTGTGAGCCGTGTATTCTTAATATCGCTGAAAGCCGGTGGTGTCGGACTTAATCTTACAGCAGCAGATTATGTTTACATTGTAGACCCATGGTGGAACCCGGCTGTAGAGCAACAAGCCATTGATCGTACACATCGTATCGGTCAGACAAAAAATATTTTCGCGTACCGCATGATATGCATCGATACAATAGAAGATAAAATATTACAACTACAAGAACGCAAGCGCGCACTGGCCAAAGAGCTGATCGCTGATGATGCTAATTTTGTGAAGGCATTGAGCAAGGCGGATGTGGAATACTTATTCAGTTAGTTTTTTAACTTTCTTATTAAATTTGATAGAACGCAGATATTCATGATCGTAATGATCAGATCATGATTTTTTCATAATAATCATGAAAATCCGCGTTCTATCATGACAATAAAAAAAATGGAATAAATTTCTTTATTCCATTCAATAATATAATTCAAAAAAGAAAAATCCTACGCCAACATAGTAACCGGATTCTCCAAAAGCTTTTTCAAAGTCTGTAAGAAAGACGCACCAACTGCTCCATCAACACTTCTATGATCGCAGCTCAATGTTAATTTCATCACATTGATCACGCCAAAGCCTTCGCCTTTTTTAACTACCACTTCTTTAATGCTACCAACCGCTAAAATCGCACTGTCAGGAGGATTAATGATCGCAGTAAATTCTTCAATACCCATCATTCCTAAATTAGAAATAGTGAAAGTGTTACCGCTGAATTCTGCCGGTTGTAATTTTTTATCTTTTGCTTTTTTGTATAAATCTTTTGCGTCTCCTGCAATTTGAGATAATGATTTCTGATCTGCAAAACGTATCACAGGAACGATCAAACCTTCAGGCAATGCTAATGCAGAACCGATATGGATATGATGGTTCTGACGAATAAAATCTCCCATCCAGCTGCTGTTAACATCAGGATGTAAACGAAGCGCCATGGCACTCGCTTTGATGATCATATCATTGAAAGAAACTTTAACCGGACTAACCTCGTTAATTGCCGCACGTGATGTGATGGCATTGTCCATATTGATTTCTACCGTTAGGTAAAAATGTGGTGCGCTGAATTTGCTTTCGCTTAAACGCTTAGCAATTACTTTACGCATCTGCGTTAATTGAACATCGGTATGACCTTCTTGTCCTGATGCAGTAAACGCTCTTGCAGTTCCACCAGAGCTTGCAGCTGCAGTAGTTGCAGCCGGAGTAGCTGAAGGAACATATCCATCAATATCTTTTTTAGTAATTCTTCCGCCATCACCTGTCCCACTAACTTTTGAAATATCGATCCCTTTATCGCTGGCTAATTTTTTAGCAAGCGGAGATGCGATCACTCTTCCGTTAGAAGAAGCCGCAGCAACATTATTTACCGGAGCCGTAGTTGTAGCAGCCGGAGCGGTTGTAGTAGCTACAGGTGCAGTAGTTGCAGCCGGAGCAGCGCCACTATTAGCACCTGATTTTTCAGCAGCAACAAAAGCGCTGATATCTGTACCTGCTTTACCTACGATCGCTATCAGGCCATTTATTTTGGCCGCTTCGCCGGCCTGAACACCTATGTATAATAAAGTCCCTTCTTCGTACCCTACAACTTCCATTGTTGCTTTATCTGTTTCAACATCAGCTAAAACGTCATCTGCTTTAACAACATCGCCCACTTTTTTGTTCCAGCTAACAATTTTCCCTTCGGTCATTGTATCGCTCAATAAAGGCATTCTTATTTCTTTAGCGCCTGCAGGCAATGCTACTTTTGCAGAAGCTGCTGCCGGAGCAGGAGTTGGAGCCGCTGCAGGTGCCGCCGGAGCTGCAGCTTTAGGAGCGGCGCCGTTTGCGCCGTCTAATAATGATTTATAATCTTCACCTTCTTTTCCTACCACAGCCAAAACGCCATCCACTTTTGCTGCTTTCCCTTTTTCCACACCAATATATAAAAGCGTACCGTCAACGTAATTTTCCAGTTCCATGGTAGCTTTATCAGTTTCCACATCTGCCAGTACATCGCCTGCTTTTACTTTATCACCCACTTTTTTATGCCATTCAGCAATCACCCCTTCGGTCATGGTATCGCTCATAAGCGGCATTCGTATCACTTCAGCCATAAATAATAATTTCTGATTTATATTGGAGCCTCGAAATTAACACAAATTGAGGAGAAAGAAAAGAAATGTAAAAGGTAAAATATTGAATAAAAAAGCTAAAAAATACTATATAAAATTGCTTTTTTAGCCCGCATTCCTACTATTATTGGACTTTAGTCTCCGAAAGCTTTCGGAGGCACATTTCCTCTGTTGAATAAATATTTAGCCCAGCTCCAATTTCAACCGATCTCTTAACTCTTTTACCAGCGGATATTCTTCAATAATTTTAAGGTACTGCTGTTTGGTAGATAGTGGTTGATCTGCCGGCACTTCATTGTCGTTCTGCGTTTCTATAACTACAACCTGGTAAACCAGGATGCGGTTATTAAAAGTTGTTTGCAAGTGCAGACTTAACTCTGCCCTCTCACTCTCAATAAAAGCTTTATGGATTTCTCCGTTAGTGATAATTTCTATTGAATTATTATTGATCACTTTTAAAGTAGCCAATTTAAAATTTGTAACGGCAGAGTGGTTATTTTTTGCAGCTAATTTATTAATGAATTGATCCCAGGCAGCTTGTAAATTTTCGTGGGTAATTTCTTTGCTGGTATTATCTGTGCTCTGGTTTTTCTTGCTAAGCTGTTCCCGAATTTTTGTAAGGGAGCCTAAACTACCACGATTGCTTATTTCAGCAGTAGCTGTTTGAACAGGTTTTACTATTGTTTTTGTTTCAATAACAGCTGTGGCCGCAGTTTGTATTTGGGGATTTGTGTTTTGAATTTTTATCTCGGTTGTTTCAATAATTAATGAAGCGCCACCTTTTATCTCTTTAACTTTTACAATCGGCAAAGCCCTGAATGCGATTGCCTTTCCAGACTCAACTACTTTTTTTTTACTTAAACCACCTTCGTTATTTACCAACTCAACAGCTTGCTGTAAATAACTTAGTTTAATGATGGTCAGCTCAACATGCAAGCGTTTATTACGCGCCTGTTTATAATTTACTTCTGCCTCGTTCAAAATATTTAAGGCACTTATAATATAGGCAGGGTCTACCTTTTGGGCTGTCTGTAAATATTTTTGTTTAAAGTCTTCTGCCACTTCTAACAGCATCGCCACTTTTGCATCTTTGCTCACTAAAAGATTACGCAAAAATTCTGCAAAGCCATTCAATACCAAATCACCTTCAAAACCTTTACGGTTTATTTCATCGAACATCAATAAGCCACTGCTCAGATCTTGCTGTTGTGCAAAATCCAGCATCTTAAAATAATAATCTTCATCTAAAATATTAAGGTGCTCTAATGTATTTTGATAAGTTAGTTCGCCATTTGTAAAGCTTACGATCTTATCTAAAATGCTCAATGCATCACGCATACAGCCTTCACTCTTTTGCGCGATAATATGTAGTGCAGCCTTGTCTGCTTTGATATGTTCCTTTCCACAAATTTCTTCTAAATGTTCAACCGTATCATTATTTGTAATGCGTTTGAAATCGAATATCTGGCAACGACTTAATATCGTTGGTAAAATTTTATGTTTTTCTGTCGTAGCTAAAATAAAGATCGCGTAAGGCGGCGGCTCTTCCAATGTTTTTAAAAATGCATTGAAGGCTGAGGAACTTAACATATGAACCTCATCCACAATATATACTTTGTATTTACCAGCCTGTGGTGCAAAGCGAACCTGCTCTACTAAACTCCTGATATCATCAACAGAGTTATTGCTCGCAGCATCTAATTCATGAATATTTAAAGAAGTGCCCGCATCGAATGAAACGCAGCTGTGGCAAACATTGCAGGCTTCACCATCTTTTGTCTGATTTTCACAGTTAATGGTTTTTGCCAATATTCTCGCGCAGGTTGTTTTACCGACACCTCTGGGACCACAAAACAAAAATGCATGTGCGAGGTGATTATTTTTAATAGAATTTTTAAGCGTGGTAGTAATATGCGACTGCCCTACTACAGTTGAAAAATTCTGCGGCCTGTACTTTCTTGCTGATACAATAAACTTGTCATCCATACGCTGCTAATTTACCTCTAAATCACTTAAAGGAGCCTTTTTGTTTTCCACTTTTTTTACGCTAAAATCGGATGTCTTTTGAATTCTTTTAACCGGTCGAATAAATAGCGGTAGGTAGCTAATTCACGGGTATGAAAGGTATCACTTAAGCTTTCGGCAACATTTAGCATTTTAGGGTTAAAATCGCCGATCCATTGCATTTCATATTCTTTATAAGATACTGTTGGCACCTGCACCACTAGTGCCGATTCGCCAATAATATATGCGTCGATACCTTTTCCCTGCCATTCGGGAACTACACCAAACACAATACCGCAGCATCTTTTATTAGGACTGAATTTTTGCAGCCATAAAAATTTCAATTTATGGAACAGGTCGAATTTTCCATTTAAATATTTGAACCATTGATTAAGATCCGGCAGGTTAATAAAAATGGCAATAGGATCTTCTTTATGATAGGCAAAAAATATTAGCTTTTCGTCTATTACCGGCTTCATGGTCTTAAACATAATCAGCACCTGTTCTTTAGTTAATTGCTTTAAACCGCCATGGCCGGCCCACGCTTTATTGTATACAGTTGTAAAATCCAATGCAAATTTTTCTAACTCATTTTTCTTGATCAGCTTTGAAGAAAAATCAGGGTCTTTTGCAAAGACAGCATGGCGCTCAATGATCTTAGGTTTTAGCGGTTGCTGTACGTGCATCCCAAAACATATCTGGTTAAAAAAAACTTTAAACCCATAATTTTCAAACAGTGTAACATAATACGGGGGATTGTAATTCATGCAGTACAACGGCTCCAAATATCCTTTTGTTACCAGTCCCCACCACCTGTCTCGCTCACCAAAATTGATGGGGCCGTCCATCGCTTCCATTCCTCGTTGTATCAACCAGTGTTTGGCATTATCCAACAGTAGATCTGCTGCTATCTGATCATTAATGCATTCAAAAAAACCTAGACCCCCAACAGGTATATCATCACCTTTGTTCTTATATTTCTTATTGATGAATGCAGCGATACGTCCGATCAATTTACCCTCATCATCTTGCAGTATCCAGCGCTCTACTTCACCAAAACGAAAAGCCTTGTTTTTTTCTTTGTCGAAAACTTCGTTGATATCCTTATCCAGCGGGCGGATCCAGTTTTTATCGTTTTTATATAATTTGACTGCAACCTGTATAAATTGCTTGGCGGTGGCTTTGTCTATTACTGGAATTAATTGCATAAACTATTATTAAAAAAGCAAATGTAGTTGAATCAGGCTGTGACTACCCGCGCTGGTTTAGGGTCGATATTTTGATTTGATTTAGCACCTAATCTTAAAAAATAATTCTCAAAAACAGCTTTCGAAACAGCTGCTATCGCGACAACCCCTACTGTGATAATTATATAAAACAACGCAGTACTTAAAACCGGATTTAATACTGCAAGATATTTTTTGAGAAATTGTATTATCGCAAATAACACTAGCATGTGGTACATATATATTCCGTAAGATATCTCTCCTAAATAAGAAAGAAATTTGTTTTGAAATTTGATAACGCTATTATCTATTAGCGAAACACCAATTATCAAATATAGAAACAGCAGGTCTACTAATAATGTAGAAACAATAGGCGTGTCAAATAATAAGTTCCAAACTATATTGTGGATATTTATGTTAAATACCAGGTAAATAGCTAAGCTCAGATAAAGAAACACCTGTACCGGCTTTTTGTATATAAATAAGTCAGATAAAGAATTTTGTCGGTTAAATATAAAATACGCACCCAATCCACCAATTGCCATTGCTTCAAAACTAAAAACACTTACCAGATAATTAAACAATTCATTTGGTATAAAAAAGCAGGCCAACATTAGCAATACTTTTATTCCTATGATCAATAAAAGAATAAGCAATATCCTTGTTTTAAAAAATTTTAGCAGGGGAGCCCATACCAGGTAAAAACATTCTTCTATTCCTATTGACCATAAAAACTCCAAAAAATGATGCCCAAAAAAGAAGGTTACCAGTGCAGGCAGAAAGAAAAGAAAATAATACCATACTTGTCCAAAAGTATAAGGCATTTCATAATTGATATGCAGTATGTGAAAAGCTGTCGGTAAAATTAAAGTACCGATGATCACTAATAAAAAATAAAGTGGCCAGATTCTTAGAACTCTTTTTATGTAAAATCTTTTTATATTGACTGTTCCCGTAGTATTCGTTTCTTTTAAAAGAAGGTACGTGATCAAAAAACCGCTTAGTACAAAAAAGAAGGTTACCGCAGTATGTCCATTTGTAAAAAGACTAAGCCATTCCAGATTAGGTAAGCCATCTTTTTTTTTTATTCCTTCTGAGTGATGCATCACGACCAAAAAAGCTGCAAAAAACCTCAAAGCATTTAATCCCTGGAAAAAAGAAACATTTCTATACCTATTCATAATTTAAAGATAGGCACGGTTAAATAATAAGCAAAATTATAATTTAAAGGGTCATTCATTGTTGATAGCTAGGGCTTTAGGCCCTGATCTAAAAAACAAATTAAGTCTCTTAAAGAGTTGGATAAATTTTAAAATACTATGAAATACAGAGGGATATCTACAAATATTTTACAAAATCGAATTATATACAAAATTCTTGTTTTCAATTTCAAATTCCAAGATTCAACCCTTACCTTTGCGGCCTGAAAACAGACCTAATTAATAAAATTATATATATGGCTAATACAGGTAAAATTAAATCGATCATCGGCGCTGTTGTTGATGTACAGTTTGGAAGCGATGCAAAACTTCCTGAAATATTGAACGCATTGGAGCTTAAACGCGATAATGGCGATACCCTAGTATTAGAAGTGCAACAACATTTGGGCGAAGACAGTGTACGTACAATTGCGATGGACGGTACCGAAGGTTTGGTGCGTGGTACAATTGTAACCGATACAGGAAAACCAATCGCAATGCCAATTGGCGAAGGGATAAAAGGACGTTTGTTTAACGTAACCGGTGATGCTATTGACGGTTTACCCCAGGTTAGTAAAGTTGGTGGTCGTCCAATTCATGCTAAGCCCCCATTATTCGAAAATTTAAGTACCGCTAACGAAATCTTATATACAGGTATTAAAGTAATTGATCTGATCGAACCATACGCAAAAGGTGGTAAGATCGGATTGTTTGGTGGTGCGGGTGTAGGTAAAACCGTATTGATCCAGGAATTGATCAACAATATCGCGAAAGCATATAGTGGCCTTTCTGTATTTGCGGGTGTGGGTGAAAGAACAAGAGAAGGAAATGATCTGATGAGAGAAATGATCGAAGCGGGTATCATGAACTATGGTGATGAATTTAAACATAGCATGGAAGAAGGTGGATGGGATTTGAGCAAGGTGAATGTAAAAGGTTTAGAAGAAAGTAAAGCAACATTTGTTTTCGGACAAATGAACGAACCACCGGGCGCAAGAGCACGTGTGGCTTTGAGCGGTTTAACTTTAGCAGAATATTTCCGTGATGGGGATGGTGAAGGACAAGGAAAAGACATTCTTTTCTTTGTTGATAATATCTTCCGTTTTACACAGGCAGGTTCTGAGGTGTCAGCATTATTAGGACGTATGCCTTCAGCGGTAGGTTACCAACCAACATTGGCTACTGAAATGGGATTGATGCAGGAAAGAATTACTTCTACTAAAAATGGTTCTATTACTTCAGTACAAGCGGTATATGTACCTGCGGATGATTTAACAGATCCGGCGCCGGCAACAACTTTTGCCCACTTAGATGCTACTACGGTATTGAGTCGTAAGATCGCCGATCTTGGTATCTATCCTGCGGTTGATCCTTTGGATTCTACTTCAAGAATTTTAACGCCATTGATCGTTGGTGACGAACATTATAATACGGCTAACAGGGTAAAATTGATTTTACAACGTTATAAAGAGTTACAAGATATCATCGCGATTCTTGGATTGGATGAGTTGAGTGATGAAGATAAATTAACGGTATCGAGAGCGCGTAAAGTACAACGTTTCTTGAGTCAGCCTTTCTTTGTGGCAGAACAGTTCACAGGTTTAAAAGGTGTATTGGTTCCTATCGAAGATACGATCCGTGGTTTCAATTGCATTATGGATGGAGATGTGGATGAATATCCTGAAGCAGCTTTCAACCTTGTGGGCACATTGGAAGATGCGATCGCAAAAGGTAAAAAATTAATGTCGGCAGCACAGGCTTAATTTGGAAATTAATTGATGTGATAATTTGGTGATGAACATTATCACATTTCCAAATCATCACATTATCAAATCAATATTATGATCTTAGAAATATTAACTCCGGAACGCAAAATTTTTAGCGGTGATGTATATGGTGCGCAGCTTCCAGGCATTAGCGGCTTATTTGAAGTGCTGGATAAACATGCGCCGATGATCAGTGCATTAAAAGCAGGCAAGCTTAAAATATTAAAAGAAAAAACGAATAATTCAGTTACCTACCAGATCAATAGCGGTTTTGTTGAAGTTTTAAATAACAAGACAATCGTTTTAGTTGAAGGTGCGCAAGAGATGTATTAATTCAAATTAAAGTTCTGATATAAAAAAAGCCCATACAATTTGTGTGGGCTTTTTTTATATCAGAACTTTATTAATCGTTAATTGATAGTTATTAATAGTGGTTTATATCTATTCTTTTTAACAATAGCCCTACCGATTAAATGATTACCATTCAATCGGGTAAATTCTTTTGGGTGTATCTGAACTTCTTCTTCTTTTGTATCAAAAAGAACAGACTTAGTTAAATTACCTCTATTATCTAATCTAGATACAATAACATCTCCTTTACCGCCTTCTTTATAATATTTTGGAGCTTCATCATCTGCAAGTTCTAAGTTTTTCTTAAGATCATTGTATAAGAAATAATAGCCGCTTGAATCTGCTATTAATTGGAATCCTAAAGTATTGGTACCAGAAATTCCCATTTGTCTTTTAGGAACTTTTCTTACCCAATCAAATTCACCTGAAGCTTTAATTCTTGCAGCAATAATATTTTCATAATGATATTCATTGTAATAATAAGTATTGCCCTGTCCATCGCTGCTAGATTTAGAATAAACAAAGTATTCTTCACTAGTAATAAAAATACTTCCATCACCTTGTATTACAATGTCTCTTACTTCTAAATTAGGAGCTTCATAATCATCTTTCTTTTCCATCTTTCTTTGTTGCCTTTCTGATTCAAATTTTTCGAGATCGGCTACAGGAAATTCGTAATAACCATTTTTATATTTTACAACTTTACCATCTTTATTTAATATTGCCAGAAATATACCGTCTGTCTTATCTCCTTTTGCTTTTTTACTATAGGTACATGCTACAACCATATCATTCGTAGTACTTTCAACCAAAGAGGCATCTTTAATAAAAAAATCTCCAATGCCAACAGGCGAATGAAGAATTTCTTTACTGTCTTTCGTAAACTTTAATACCTCATAATTATAATCTGCCTTTCCTGTTTCTTTATCTTTTTCTCTTCTATGATCATCATTATATACTTTAGCTAACAAATAAGCGTTCCCTTTAGAATCTATTGAGAAATCCGAATTATCCATGATAGCTTCTGTATATGGCATTGTAAATTCATTACTCCAAACTTTATTCATATTATCATCGAATACTACTAATCCAATTTTATCATGGTTCACTTTATCGTTTCTATCTTCAGGAATCAATCTGTAACTAACTAGTAATAATTTATGATCAGCTGAGTAATCATACTTATACTTATTTACAACTTTAAAATCAAAAGCTTTACCCAAACCTCCAAAACCTCTAGGAGGGCCATTTTTAGTATTTTCAGACACACCAGCAATTTTTGTAGCTTCTATCATTTTATTGTTTTGCGAGGTAAATTTGGCTGAGCTTACATTGATTTTATCATAATACAAATATTCTTTACCCGATTCTTTATCCCAGTCACTGTGAATCCAATAATAATTACCATTACGAAAATCAGTTACTGTTTCACTATTAAAATTCTTAGTAGCTTCTGGCAAATTAATTATTTTATCATCTGTTTGAGCTAAAGATATAGGGTCAAATCTTAAAACGTTTAACTCCTCTTTTTTTAAGGACAAATTAATAATTCCATCGGAAGGATTTCCAAAAAAGGCAAGATCTTCAGTCTTCCTTGGCAGTTCATATTCGTCTCCAAGTTTAAAGGTAAATTTACTGCTCTGTCCATAAGTGACAGCTGACAATAAACACGCGGAAATAAATAACAATTTTCTCATAGTTAGTTAAATTTTTGTTGCAATCGCAACGTTAAGTGATTAATTTTAGAGATTGAAATTATTGATAAGCCGGTAATAATCCTAATTCTTTATTTAATAACTACATATACTGTTGATATAGCAAGAAGGTTGGCACTGCAACAGAAAATATTTTAAAATAATAGCAGAAAAAGCCCGATCATAACGATCGGGCTCGGTATTAATTTTTTTGTAGAAAAATTTAGTAACGGTAAGCTTCTGGTTTGTAAGGGCCTTCTTTAGGAAGTCCTAAATAAGAGCTCTGTTCAGAAGTTAATTCATCTAATACAACACCAATTTTTGCAAGGTGTAAACGAGCTACTTTTTCATCTAAGATCTTAGGTAAAACGTATACTTTGTTTTCGTATTTTTTAGGATTTGTCCAAAGTTCTAATTGCGCCAATGTTTGGTTGGTGAAAGAAGCACTCATAACAAAACTAGGATGTCCTGTTGCACAACCTAAGTTCACTAAACGGCCTTCAGCCAAGATGATCACATCTTTACCGTCGATTGTATATAGATCAACCTGCGGTTTGATCGTGTTTTTTGTTTTGCCATAGTTTTTATTCAACCATGCCATATCAATTTCAATATCAAAGTGACCGATATTACAAACGATCGCTTTATCTTTCATTACACGGAAATGCTTTTCAGTGATCAGATCACGGCAACCAGAAGCGGTAACGATGATATCAGCTTCTTTTACTGCATCGATCATTCTCTTTACTTCAAAACCGTCCATTGCTGCTTGTAAAGCGCAGATAGGATCTACTTCTGTAACAATTACACGGCAACCCGCACCTTGTAAAGACGCTGCAGAACCTTTTCCTACATCACCATAACTACCTACAACAGCAACCTTACCGGCCATCATTACATCCGTAGCACGGCGAATAGCATCTACCAAACTTTCTTTACACCCGTATTTATTATCGAATTTAGATTTAGTAACTGAATCATTTACATTAAATGCAGGGATTGGTAAAGTACCCGCTGCCATTCTTTCGTATAAACGATGTACGCCTGTTGTCGTTTCTTCAGACAGACCTTTGATACCTGCAACTAATTCAGGATAGGTATCAAAAACCATATTCGTTAGATCACCGCCATCATCCAGGATCATATTTAAAGGCTTATCAGCGCTTCCAAAAAACAATGTTTGTTCAATACACCAGTCAGCTTCTTCCTGTGTTTGCCCTTTCCATGCAAATACACCAATACCTGCAGCAGCGATAGCAGCAGCAGCCTGGTCTTGCGTAGAAAATATA
>Ga0206961_1106_pt2 | contig 19383 bp, 9 predicted proteins | sample Alteio_BWOrgHeat_30_FD_153238 | JGI IMG/M metagenome (GOLD analysis project Ga0206961, IMG submission 153238) | Enriched cells from forest soil in Barre Woods Harvard Forest LTER site, Petersham, Massachusetts, United States -... | ecosystem: Environmental > Terrestrial > Soil > Temperate forest > O...
ACCGGCTCGCGCTGGTCGAGCTCGTGGGCGAGCTTCTCTAGGACATCGATGTCGTCGGCGGTGGCGATCAGCATGAGTTGGATGCCGTCCGGCGCGACGAGTGCCTCAGCGGCGCGTGGATGCTCGTCGATGCGTCCAAGCGCGTTCCACGCCGCTAAGGTGGACGTCTGGAGGGTCTGTGGGGTGGTGCGCTCCGGTTTAACCAGGCGAACCCCCGGCCGCATACCGGCGCGATCGATGACGTCCAATATGCTGATGATTTCGGAGAGTCGCTGCGAGGGTGCACTGAGGATCAGACGCTTACCATCACCGCCGAGCGCGCGAGCCTGCATCGACTGGTTGGTGAAGAGGGTGCTAATCACCTTGAGCGCGCTCTCTGCCGACAGGAAGTGGAGATCGCGCATCACCACTTGGTAGCCCGGTGGATAGGGCAGTTTGGCGAATTCCTCGGGCGTCAGCACCCGACCTATCTGGGCAGCGTCGGTGATAGCGACAACCTGGTATACAGCGGGAAGGCCAGTGATCACCGTGGTGAAATTTTGACTGGCGAGAACCTGGTGGTAGATCGCCCACAGCTCAGCCGCTGTCACCGGATTGGGAATGGAGAGCCGAACGGCACCCTGCAATTTTCCGACGCTGTACTGAAGGGAGACGCCAATGCTCTGTGCCACAAGATCGGTGAGCTGGGTCAGCTCAGCTTGCGGTGGGAGCGAAATTGTGCCACTCGATGCTGCTTGCGCGGACGAGTCAATAATACCGAGCAGCCAGATGATGAGGGCGAAACGGGCTTTGAGGTACATGGCGGGATAGGGCAATGTCGTGGGGTAGAAGCTCGTGCCTCAAGTGTGCGCCAGTGTGGGTCGTGGAGGATGGGAATCAATTGGGAAGGGCTACGCTCGGTAGCCAGTGCGCTGAGAATTACGACTGTAACTAACTAAATTACTTATAGATATAGCTTTTCACCATCCCCATTGTTGGCACTATAGACGCCAGGGTAAGGAGAATTTGGCATCTCCTAAGAGTTCCTATGCCACCAATGACATATACGAATATGGAGAGATCTTCATCGAATGATTCTCTCCGTATAAGCTCCTTGAATCAAAACGTGTTACATTGCTAACAAAATCATCACTTGACAGTATTGCAACAATGTGTGAGCTGCCCGCGCTTCGAGTGCCATTTTCCTCACCGTCCTTCGCTTCTTCAGTCCATCAACGTCCCCGGAGCCAGGTGCCCTGCCATTGTCCACGCCGCAGTCAACTGTCCTCATGTCCACCCGATCATTTTTCGGCGTTAGCGGAAAAATTATCATTCCCACGCTCGCAATAAGGAGTTTTGAAATGGTCGTTAACTACTGCGGGTCCTCACCATTGATCGTGCCCGATAGAGATTCCCCTTAAGTTCCCGAATCGCTGCTATGACAATAATTCTCCAGATGTTTTGCATACCTCTCGTCATCATCATCTATCCCTCGGTGATTATTGCCCGGTGATTTGCGGCGGACACATCGTCATTTACAATCGCAAAGAATTTAAATCATGGAGTGATCCATCTAACTTTCACCGAGTTCGAATAGCCGAGCACGAGAGAAACAACTATGAATGGTATAGATCATAGTATGATACGGTGTGGCGATTTTTATCCATCGGATATGAGAATTCGAATATTCCCCAAGGGACTCCACCCATGAAATCAATGAAAACATCGATAATTTCCCAATGCCAAGTGATTTCCTCAGGGCGTTGGATAAGAATTTGGAAAATTCTGATATCTTTTATCGGATTCCTGGTGTGTGGCGCCGCTTCCCAGGCAGACGACATCTTGGTTTTCACTCTTAGCGGAGGCACGAATGGCCAGTTAGCCATGAATGTCAATGCGACGATTCCGGGCGGGGGCATTGACTACGATTCGACCAATGTATTGATAAATACGCCCGTTACCTTTCAAACAGTCACCCTTCCGGCCAATGTTACCTCATATCAAGTCTTCGTGGAAAATGTCGCAACGAGCGCAATTTCCTATACCATCTCGTTAACACGCAATGGCGTTCCTGTCACGGATCCGAACCTCAGCGGAACGGCCCCGGCAAGTTCGGGATATGTCGTCAAGTACACCTATGCATACACTCCCACGCCGCCGAGTATCACCAGCATCACCGGGGGGATCAACAATACGACGCAGGTGAATCCGGCTGAAGGGTATACACTACCGAATGGCACCAAGGTGACCACTCCAAATTCAGTGCTCACAGTCACGGGCGTGAGCCTTGGCTCCGTTACCGCGGTTACGTTAAACGGCGCGGCATTGGGCGGCTGGTCGGTCAATGGGGGAACTACTGCACCCCATTCGGTGTTAACGGTCCCCATAGCAGGCCAGAGCACCTATACGACGGGATTCCTCCAGGTTACAACCAGGTTTGGAATAACTAATGGGATCATGGTGTATCCGCAGCCATTGATATACGCCAGTACGCCGGCAACCGCTATTCCCGGCATGATCATAACACTCAGTGGCTATGACCTCAAAGATACAACGGCAGTATCATTCACGGGAATTCCTGGGTATGGTTGGATCAATGCCAGTACATTCACCTATTCGGGTGTTAGTGGGATTGACACGTTGAATGTGACCGTTCCCATCAATGCGGGTACTGGTCCGATCTTGGTCACTAATAAAGGCGGGGTGTATAAATCCTCATGGAATTTCAATCTCTGGTACGATCAAATCAGCGTATCTCCAGCCTACGCGACCGTAGCTGCGCCAAATGGCCAGCAATACACCGCCACTGCCTATTTAAATCATACCGTTGTTTCACCTCAGCCATCGTCGTTTATTTGGTCGGTAGCAGGCAACGGTGGAAATACACCATCTTCGACCATCACCTCGACGGGATATCTACAGCCTGGCACCGTAAGCGAGACTTTTTATGTCAATGCCACGACCGCGGGGATTACGGGATCAACTCTTGCGATTGTCAAGGTCCCGAATGCCATACAACTAACCAGCAGTAACCCCAATCATGTGACAGTCCCGGGGGGTTCGGTGTCGGTTTATGCGACGATCCTGGCCAATGGGTCGGTCATTTCAGACACCGGCTCCATGATTCTCTGGACCTTGTCGCCTGCAGGCCAAGGAGCTCAGATCACAGTCGGATCCAATAATGAAATCGAGCTCTTCACCGCACCGCCATCGTCGGCATCCTCGGGTTCGCTAACAGGAGGGACTTTTCAGGTCGTGGCGACTCTGGCTTCGAATACGGCGATATCCAATTCGATTACCATCTACGTAGTTTCGCCGAACGAGTTTCCGGCATTCAGCCTCGGCGATCCTGCGCCGGGAGCGGCGCCTGCGAATTCGGCCGTGCAAGCGGGAGCCGATCCCATCATCTATGCCACAGGGGAGATCGACTATTATGTCGATGACCTGGAGTCGACAGGGTTCTCGCCATGGAAACTTCGACGGAGCTATGCCAACCGGCGACCGTTCGGAAATTCGCTCCTCGGCCCAAGCTGGGTCGTAAATTCCCTCCCGGGATTAGTAGTGGCGGGAGGCTATGCGACGGTAGTCCTCGGCGGGAATTCATCGATAACCTATACGATGAGCGGATCGAACCCAGTTATCTATACGGCACAGAGATTCAATAATGAGACCCTAGCCCAGATAGCCCCACCAGGTGGCAACATGGGCGACGAAATTGTCTTTACAGACACCAAGGGAAATCGGACGAGATTTTATGGTTTCACATCAAATGTGACAAATGGCCTGCAAGGGCAGGTGAAGGGATTCATCGACGCTGGCGCAAATGTCACATCGGTAAACTATGACAATTATCAACGATTGTCGACGATGACTAGAAATAGTATCGGCCCCGCCGGACCAGTGATCGAAACCATCAACTTTTACAATTTCGCCTGGAGCAACGTCTTCCCAAGCTGGGAAACCAATCTCCTGTCCAATGTATCGAGGAGCGTGAGCGTCAACGGTGTGGTGACCACATCGCGAGCCGTCAATTATTTCTATTACGACGGAAGCACCGCCATGGGGCTGGCTGGACAATTGATGTCGGCCACCATTCAAGATGGACAGGGGAGTCAACTTGAAGTCTATGGCTATCGCTATTGGGGGAAGGAAGGGCTAGCAACATCGATCGGATTGCTCAAATATGTCTTCGGGCCCCGTTCATTTGCACGCATGACCGCCGCCGGAGTCAATATGGCTACGGCAAGCGACTCAGCTGTCGCTCCCTATGCCGACAAGTATTTCGTCTACGGTGACCAGCAGCGGGTGACGCAGCAGACCATCCAGGGGTCAGGCATCGACCAGACAGGCACCCAAAATTATAGTTATGCGATCAAGTCAGGATATACGAGCGCGAATGATGGCTACAACTCGTGGATGACGAAGACAATCGAGACCATGCCGGATGGCTGCCAGCATGTCATCTATTCGAATTATGCAGGGCAGACCATGCTCAGCGCCACCATCGAACCTTCAGCAAGCGGTGGCCGCCAATGGGTGGACGCCTACCAATATGATGGCATGGGTAGGCAGATCTGGCATGCGGCGCCGACTGCCATGACCGCCATGCCAGCAGTGGCGAGCACGACCTGGACCTCAGGGGCGGAAACCTCCGCCACACTGGGCCTTGGAGCGCTTACCTACGTTAATGCCAGTGCCGGCCTGATCGAGACGACCTCCTATTATACCTCTACGACAGCGACTTCGACCGCTCCTGGCGGCATCAGCGGCTACTTCTTCAAGAGCTTTGTCCAGCAGGGGGTGAATGGGACGCCTCAGCCGCTGCATGCCATAGCGTATCTCCTGCATTCGTCGACTAATTGAGATGATGGCGAGTTATTGCGAGGACTACCCGTGTACGGAATAATCATGCCACTGCACAGTCAATCATCCACCGCTGATCTGCTTAGATCCAATAAGGGATCAAGAATGATCGCGCTGCATCAATGCAAACCTCATGCTGGAAGACATGCCATGAATACTGCGAACAACCCTGCTTTGCCGCGACCGGCTGCGGCCGAGGTGATCGCTCAAGAATCGATCTGGAGGCGGTCATTATGTCTTAAACGCATCCGGGAATCTGCTATGGCGCGTGTCGCCCTGATGCTGCTCGTCGCCCTGATGCGTCTCACGGCGATCGAGGCGCCGCCGACCGTAACCATCATCAGTCCAGCGCTCGGTGCTTCGCAGCTCAATGATTGGCCTTTGACGGTATCCGTCACGGCGATCAGCACGGTCGGCATCAGCCAGGTGCAGTTCTCGCTCACCAGCAGCACAAATGGGATCAGTTCCGGTACGGTCTCCGCTCCGTCGCCGGCAGGATCCAATACCTATACCTATACCTTCCCATCGTACGTCTGGCCCGCGGTTCCGGCAGGATCGGAGGGCTACGCCGTCACCATTTCCGCTATGGCCACGGATGCGAATTACCTATCCGCAACGGCAGTCCCCATCTCTATCGCCGTGATCCCGGATCCGATCCCCATGGTGTCGATCACGAGCCCAGCCAATGGATCGGCATCATACTCTTTCGGCACTCCACTCACCATTAACGTCAATGCCCATCACCCGGCAGGCATCTATTCGGTGAGCATTTTCAATGGCAGCATGCAGCTGGCGACCCTCACGTCAGCCCCCTATTCCTATGTCTGGAATTCCCCACAGTCCGGTACTCTGACCGCCACGGCCATCGCAAATAATCCCCAGGGGCTCATGGGCTTGGCCGCCACCTCCGCACCCGTCACGATCAGCGTGGTTCCCAATACCGGGCCGACGGTCTCCATCACCAGCCCCGCCAACGGCTCAATAAACTATAGCAACGTCCCATTGACCATTAAGGCGTCGGCAACCAGTCTCGCGAGCATCAGTTCCGTGCAATTCTATAATGGCTACAACCTCATCGCCACCCTGACGCAACCGCCATTCAACTATACGTGGGCGAATCCGATGATGGGGAACGAAACGCTCACCGTGACGGCATTCGATTCCTCCGGAATATCAGCAACGTCCGCACCGGTGGCCATTTCGGTGGTTCCGGATCCGGGGCCATCCATCTCCATAGCGCAGCCCGCCAATGGTGCGACCTCGCTCGGATCGACGATGATCGCAAATGCCTCCAGTCCGATTGGCATCCAATCTGTCAAGTTCCTCTCGAATGGCACCGTCTTTGCCACCTTCACCAGCGGACCATACAGCTTCACCGGAACCATCCCCTATGGGACTCTCACCGCCCAGGCCACCGATACTCAGGGGATGATCAGCACATCCGCGCCCGTATCGATAATCACCCCTCCCGTCTCTGGCCAGACGGCGTCGATCACCTATCCAACCAATGGCGCGACGGCCCTCTACCTGAACCCGCAATACCCATTGATACTGTCGGCCAATGCGACGAGTTCGGCAGGGATCAGATCGGTCCAGTTCTATCAGAATGGCGCATCGATCGGCACCTCCACCACGGCGCCCTACACCTGCCAGGTGGCGAATCCGCCATTCGGACAAGTGACTTTCTCCATTGTGGCTACTGACAATACCGGCTATGTGATTCCATCGGCGCCCGTCACGGCGACGGTCCAGCAGGATAACGGGCCCGGGGTGAGCATAGCGAATCCGCTCAACGGTTCGACGGTGTACAATGCAAACCCCATCGTTTTGACTGCCGCCATCACTAGTCCCACGACGAACGTAGGCATCAGCTCGGTCAGCTACTACAATGGCAGTTCCTTGCTGGGGACGGCCACGAGCGCACCGTGGACCTACACCTGGTCAAATCCCCCGCTGGGGAACCAGACGCTGAATGTCACCGCTATGGATGCCTTTGGCATAGTCAGTGCCGCCGCCATCCCCACTATCGTGACGGTGGTCGTCGATCCGGGCCCTGCGGCAACCATGACCAACCCGGCCAATGGGGCAATCGCCTATACCGGACAACCCATCTCCCTGTCGGCCACCGTCACCAGCCCCATCGCCATCTCCAGCGTGCAGTTCTACCAGGGATCCACCCAGCTGGGCACCGCGACGCAGACTCCGGGGACGAATCTCTGGAACTACACTTGGACGAATCCGCCCGCGGGCACCTCTCAGCTGACGGCGCATGCAACCGATGCGAATTCCGTCATGATGATCTCAATTCCAATCTCCATAACTGTGGAGGTCGATCCCGGTCCCATAGTGTCAATCGCCGCTCCTATCAATGCAACTCCCTACTGCGCCGGGTCGCCAATGACCATCACCGCGAATGTCGCTAGCCCCTCCAGCACGGTCAACATCTCATCGGTGCAATTCTTCCAGGGAACCACCCTCCTTGGCACCGTCAACAGCGCGCCCTGGCAATATACTTGGACGAATCCGACCGCGGGGATCGCCATTCTCACGGCCAAGGCTACGGATGCGCTCCAGGTCGCGGCGACCTCAGCTCCGTCCTACGTCGTAGTCGAAGCGGATCCAGGACCGACTGTGGTACTCAGCGGCGTGGCTCCCAACTCCAGCGTGCTGGACAATTTCCCGTCGACCCTCACCGCGACGTGCTCCGCGCTAACGCCATTGGGGATTGCATCGGTCAGTTATTATGCCAATGCGACACTCATTGGCACTTCTGCATCGGCACCCTATTCGGTGCCGTGGACACATACGACTGACGGAGCTGTGAGCGTGACTGCAATCGCCAAGGATACACAGGGAATGCAGACTACTTCCGCCGCCATTCCAGTTACGGTGGTACCGGATGCTGGTCCGACCGTGACAGTAGCGACCGTCGGCAATGCGACCACCTATGTTCAGACCCAACCCATCCCTCTTACTGCGACGGCGTCAAGCCTCGCCGGGGTCAAATCGGTGGCGTTTTACCAGGGTACGACGCTGATCGGAACGGTGACGACCAGTCCGTACAACCTGTCCTGGACGCCGTCCAGTCTCGGCACCTACGTCATCAAGGCGATCGCCACCGACACCCTCAATATTCCAAATTCGTCATCGACGCTATCGCTCACCGTCATTGCCAACAGTTCCCCCGCATTTGCTGCAGCTCCGATTATATCCCCGGTGTCGCCAGTTGCGGCCACGAGCGCAACTATCTCTGATCTCACTGCGACCTATGAGACCGGCGAGCCGAATCTCACCTACACCTGGTTGGTCAGAAGTTATCCTGGCAGCATTTATCCCGGATTCGCGGACACAAGTACCAACGCGGCAAAATCAACAACCATGACGTTCCATGCGGCCGGTACCTATGTGGTAGCCTGCGTGGCTCATTCTCCGACCGGATGGACCGGCACCAGTCCCGACCTGACGTTTACAGTCAGCCAGGTGGTCACTAGCATATCTGTGGTGAGCCCCTCGTCCTTGGCGCCAATGCAGACCGGGCAATTCACCGCCAATGTCCTGGATCAATTCGGGAGCGCCATGACTGCGTCCTTGACCTGGTCGTTAGCCCCCTTCTGCCCAGCAATCATGCTCAATTCCGCGACGGGATTAATCCAGGCGACCTCGGGCGCAGTGACTGGACAATATACCAATACAATATATTCGCCAAACATTCCGATCCAAATCACCGCGGCATCGGGAGCCATCAGCGGAAGCGGAAGTTGTTTGTTAAAGCCCATTGCCATGCCCGTAGCGACCATCGGGGTTGTGGCGCAGGATACCGTGTATCGTGGCGCAAACGGTGCGAATGCGATGACCACGTCGACGGCATATACCTGGGGAATCGCCAATTTGCCGCAGACGAAGACCATCACCTCACCGGCGGTCCCTACTACTGAGAACGGTTCAGGGACTGCAACAAGCGCCATCCAAATATTCGATGCCTATGGCCGCATGATCTGGGCGGTTGATCAGGAAGCGTATTATACCTATCTGGCCTATGACGTGACCACCGGTGCAGTTGTAACCACCATTCAAGATGTCAATGTCAACCTGACATCAGAATTCCTGGGCTTTCCAGTGTATGGAGTCCCTGGAAACCCGAATACCGTACCCGGATTCAATAATTCAGTGAACCATCTCAATTTGATCACGACACGAAATTTGGATGCGCTCGGTCGTCCCACCAAGGTGACCGATTCGTCGGGGAGCATCACCTACTTCACCTATAATGATCCTGGCCACGAAATGCGTTCTTACCCGGGCTGGAATAGCGCCACCAACAGCCCAACTGGGCCTACGGTGATATCACGTGAGAACTGGACGGGGAATTATCGCGAAAAGCTATCAATCTCGACGAGCCCCAGCATGTCGGGCGGCATCCCGACAGGGCTCGAGACCCCACAGACGGTTGATGTCCAATCGTTGCATCGCGAAATCCTGAATGGAAATTTCCAGACCATCAACGTGTATGACTATATTTCCATTCCCCAGCCCGGAGCGAGTTATGCCTACAATAGCTCTCCCGTCATCCCGGGGGTGACGGCAGCGAATTATGCGCTCTCAACATACGCTTATGACGGTCGCGGCCGTCTAAACCAGGAAACCGATGCAACCGGAACCATAACCTCTACGCTCTTCGATGTACTCTCGCGACCGGTGAGCGTGTCGACAGGTACATCGACCGCACCCTTAAACCAGATCAAGAGCATCCAGTACGATGGGCCCAGCTTAATCGGTGATGGAACGCCAACGGCCATCACGATATACGGTGATGTCGGAGCCCAAGGTGTCGCAGTCCAATATGTGACGACCAATACCTATGATTACCGCGATCGACTTCTGACCAGCGTAGGTGCAGATCAAGTGCTGACCGTCCGGACTCTCGATAATCTCGGCAACATCATCAAGAACCAGAGCTACGCCAATAATAATTCAAGCCTCGCTACAAACCTGAGGGCGCAGACGAGCACAAGCTTCGATGAACGCAATATGCCATTTCAATCGACCGTCTATGAAGTAGATCCGATACTTGGATCACAGGGTAGTCAGTCAAATACGTTGACCTCGAACATGTGGTATTCGCCGCGGGGATATCCGATCGCCAACCGTTCGCCGAACGGCTTGCTTCGGAAATCTACCTATGATGGCGCCGGGAGGGTCCAGGAAGTGAGCTCATCGATTACCCCGGGATCGATGACCTATGCCAACGCCCTGAACCGTACGAGCGACAATGTGATCGAATCGGAATCGCTCATTATGGATCACAGCGGCATGGTGGTGGCCAAGACTGACTTTAAGCGCCTGGATAACGATACCACGACCATCGGTGAGCTGACTACGACCAATTCATTCTACAAAGTATGCCTGTATTGGTATGACTTAGCACATCGGACCATAGCCACAGCAGATTATGGTCGAGATAACGGCGCGACTCGGTATGTCTATGCGACTAATGGAGCGCTCATAGCCAATTCCAACGGACTTCCGAATCTGGCCACGCTGACACCACCCGTGCCAAATGGTGCGGTAACAGATTATCATGTGACTGCATATAATTACAATTCATCGGGTCAGCTGTCCAGCATCACCGATCCCATGGGTTTCATTACAGTTAAGACTTATGATTTCCTCAATCACGTCCTGAGCACGATTGAGAACTATTCGACTGGAATTCCAGCTGCCGGGAAAACAGCAATGGATCGGACGACGCAATTCACCTATAATACTGGAGGGACACTGGCATCCCAGACTGCCATCGTGGCCACGACGTCTTCCTTGGTGAACCAGATTACCAATTACTACTATACGTCGACCAACAGCGCCCACCTCTTGACGAGCATCAAATACCCCGATACGGGGAGCAACCAGGTCATTTACGCTTACGACAGGCTGGGACGCAAGACAACCAGCACTGATCAACGGGGCGTCGTTCACGCCTATACCTTTGATCCATCTGGTCGTCCCACTGTTGATGCAGCTACAACCATTCCGACAGGTGTCGATCCTACGGTCAAGTCAATTCAGTGCGCCTATGATGACTTCAGCCGTCCGATCTCCTGGACTAGTACTGATGCAACTTCAGGGGGGAATATCCTCGACCAGTACATGCTGACGTACAATGCCTATGGAACCGTGGCCAAGAGCCAGCAGAGCCATTCCGGGGCCGTGACCACCTCAACTCCGGCGGTCATCTATTCCTACGCGGACGGTGCTGCTTCTGGAATAGCCCGGTTTATTCGACTCTCCTCCATCGTCTATCCAACCGCGACGGGAACGGAATATATTCTCTACCCGACAACAGGTTCGATAGGAGATGCGCTCAATCGCATCTACGAATTCGCCGCAGATGGCGCCGGTAATACCGCCTATGCGCAATATTCCTATCTCGGCGCATCCATAGTGAATAAACTCTCCATGCCCTTCGCGACAAGCTTGACGCAAAGTTTCGGGTCCGGGGGAGCCTATACAGGCTGGGATCGCTTTGGGCGAACGATCAATGCCGCATGGATGAGCGGCAGCACCATCCTCGATGGCTTTGCATATACGTATGACGATGTCAGCAATCGCTTGAGCAAGCAGCAGATCTATGCGGCACCGCTCATACCAAATAACGATGAAGGTGCGACCTACGATGGGCTCAATCGACTCACTGGAAATTATCGCGGCATATTGAACTCCAGCAACCAGATCCCTTCGGCGAGCTCAACTTGGCAGGAGACTTGGGCCTATGACGGGGTAGGCAACTGGCTGACCAATACGGTCAACCCCGCCGGTGGTTCAAGCACAGCTGGGCAGGTCATCCAGAGCCGATCGATGTTGGGGGCGAACGAAATCGCCAGCATTTCCATCCCGACTCTATCCGTCATTTCGCCGATCTATGACTCTGCTGGCAATATCACCTATGGTCCCCGCCCGGGATCGATGACCACACGGCAATGGTACACCTGGGATGCATGGAATCGCCTGCGCAAGGTCAATGGCGATTCGGGCAACGCAACGACGCCGGGAGCCCAACTTGCTGTTTACCATTATGATGCACGGGGGCGCCGTATCCAATCGACGTATGGAGCCAGTGGCGCCACGAATGTGGATGACTTTTTCTATAATGAGTCATCCGAGATTCTGGAGACACGCAGGGCGAGCAGCACGACTGGCATTCCCAATAGCAGTATGACTGCATATGAACAATTCATCTGGGATCAGCGTTATGTGGATACCCCCATTTGCCGCCTCCGATCACCAACGAATACCGGTTCTTTAACCGAAACTGACATATTCTTGACGGATGCGAATCATAACGTCACCTCAATTACGAGCACCAGCGGATCAGTATTAGAACGCTACAGCTACGACCCCTACGGCGCCAGAACCATCTACAATGCTAGTGGAACGGTCATCCCTACGTCGGCCTATGACAACCGGATTGCATTCACTGGTCACCATTTGGATGTTGAGACGGGTGAGTATTTCTGCAGGGCAAGATACTTTGATCCTGCGCTGGGTACTTGGTTGGGTAGAGATCCAGTAGGGTATGTCGATGGAGGAAGTCTCTATCAGTACTGTCGGTCGAATCCTTGGGGATTGTTCGATTCTTACGGACTGACTGCTCAGGGTAACCCACCATCATTCTGGCAGCAACTCTGGATGGGTTTGTCCAATCCGTCTCAGCTCCAAGACCAATTCAATGCCACGTTGACACCGCAAGATGCAAACAATCTTACCAGTCAGGTATCTACCTTTTTCGCTGCAGGAGCAACTGCTCCGTTGGCGGTAATTAGTGGGACTGGGACTGCCGCGGGACTGAATAACGCGGCAGTGGCTACTTATTCTTATGCGACTGCTTATCTTTTCCCAACGGAAATTGCTGCGGCGACTGCTGCAGTCACTATAACTACTGGTGTAATTGAGGCCGATGCAACAGGAGGAGGAGGTGTTACTGCGTCATCATCTCAAGCGGCACAACTTGTTGCCCAGGAAGTCCAAAATTCCACAAATGCAGGCTATTTATTTAGGGGTACGAGCATTGGTTATGACGGAGGCAGGGCTAGTCAAATTACGGGATTGACGCCGGCGTCGACTGACCCTGGGATTGCCGCACTTTTCGCAATCGAAAGTTCGAATTATGGCCAGGGAGTTATTCATGTAATCGCACCTGGTACAGTACCAATTGGAGCCTCAAATGTACTGAGCAATCTTGAAAGCGAAGTTGGTATTCTTCTTTCACCGGCACAAGTTGCGGCCCAGGCCCAAACATCTCTATCGGTACAGCAAGCTCGGCAAATTCTACAAGAAATGGGAATTTCACTTCCAGGCAGCATAACATCATATAATGCATTGAGCTCAGCAGTGTCAGGCTCAACAATGCTTACGCCTCAACAGATACAGCAAGTTGTTCAGGCGGCGAACGGAGCACCGAAATGACACCCGATGCTCTGCTATTTGCTGTTGCCAAAATTCATATGCGAAATTCCAATGGTATTGTTGTCGACGGTCGATGCTGTGGTAGGGACATAAAGATTGGAGACTTGCTAACTCATGCATATCGACATCCAAGGCCAAAATCAATGGAGGCATACGATAAGCCGTTTCCGATAATGGCACAACGACATATCTCTCTTCGGATAAATGGGATTTTCGCTTACGGAAAGGAACTCCAAGAAATGCCGACAGCGCTTACTGGACGTATAACTTTGGTTGGGGTCGGATCAGATTTGCTAATGAGTGGAGATGTAATCGGAACTGCATATGTGGAGGGCTGAAATGCACAGTCCCGCTATCTCAAGTATTCCTAAGTATCCTGACCTTACCGTTACCCCCTATGTGCGTCCACCAGGCGTTGTGCCATACCGCCGGTAAGAATAATCTATATGGATGAAATCGTAGAAAAGACATTCGAGCGCCTTTACGATCGAAATGCAGGATGTTCTGTTTTAGACGCGATTTACAAAAACTGCTCTTTTGAGAGCTGCGTATTTTCAATGACGAATGAGAGCAAGAAGAGGAGCATGGCGCGCAATCTTATTTTCAAAAATTGTTCTGTGCGTTCATGTACTATTCATTCAGCCATTATTGAAGACGTCATTGTCGATGGTCTGAAGACATCTGGGCTATTGCAAATGTGGGGTCCGTTACTTAGACATGTTGTATTGAAGGGAAAAATTGGACGTGTTATGATTAGCCGCGCTATTTCGCTGGGTACTGCACCGGCTGCTGTTCAGCATCAATTCGATCTCACTCATCAGTCATACTATAAAGGTAGTGATTGGGCACTCGACATCAGCGAGGGGCATTTTGAAGAAATGGAACTTCAGGGAATTCCTACGCGACTTATTCGACGAGACCCTCAGACGCAGGTTGTCATTCGCAGGTCTAAAGTGCTTTCCGGGGGGTGGCAAAATATTAATCTTACCGGAACTCACTGGGCGACTTCATTAGATTTTCTCGCTCACCGTGAAGATGAGGACGCCGTACTAGTTGCCGGGAAGGCGCACAAGAACTTCACTCGTCTCAAGGAGGGGTTGGATTTGCTTGTGGAAACAGGCATTGCGGAACGGTGAATTGTGCCCATTACGCATCTTTCCCCGTCGCCATTCGCTAATAGTGTTTAGCGAATGTAAGAATTATCGAATTCAAAACCACTCACGGCGCCCAGCCAGTCTAGCCCGATACGACCAAGAGGGAGGGTACGCTCCGCAAGAGTCAGCATCCGCGCGGTCCAATGGCGAGAACGGAACAATCAAATGCTTAGGCAGAAAAATGCATCGTATTAATTCACGTCGATCGATGGCATAATTATACAAATTGCTGGCGCCGGTGACGAATCAATGAATGCGGTCTCATCCGCATTGCTGGTTTTTGGGATTCCGGACGACGATGACTTAATCAAAAATTATTTTCAGTTGCGGTTCCCGATTGGTAGTTCTACCACATGACACTCGTATATTCCTATCTCAGGTTCTCGACTTCCGAGCAATCGGCTGGCGATAGCAGGCGTCGGCAAATGGATCTCTCGGAAAAGTGGTGTAAGAATAGAGGGCTAGTTCTCGACGAATCACTGAGAATGAGCGATGAAGGACTCAGTGCATACGATGGAAAAAACATTGCCGTAGGGGCGCTCAGAGATTTTTTCTCAAAGATCCGGAATAAAGATATCCGTCCCGGTTCATACCTTTTGGTCGAATCTCTTGACCGAATATCGAGAGAAAATGCATACGTTGCTGTCGGTTTATTTTCGGAACTTGTAAATGCGGGAATACGAATTGTAACGCTTCAGGATAACGTGGAGTATAATAGCGACACCATTCAGGATGTACGTCAGCTATTTTACTCCTTTTTTGTAATGTCTAATGCCAACGAAGAATCAAAAAAGAAATCAATACGAATACGAGAGGCATGGAAACATAAGAAAGATAATGCTGATAAAATTCCAGTAACAAGTCAATGTCCATCATGGATTAGAATGAAAAATGGAAAGTTCATTGTGATAGAGAAAAGGGCGAAGTGGGCAAGGCAGATAATAAATATGTCGAAATGCGGAATGAGTATTATCAGTATACAAAGGAATCTTAACCGAAGAAGAATTAAGACCATATCAGGAAAAAGCTTAAAATGGGCAAGGTCCATTATTTATTACATAATAAATAATGGAACTGTAATTGGTGAGTATCGACCGAATTATTCCATGGGAGGTAAAAGAATTTCAGAAAATAGAACTATCCACAATTATTATCCAGCAATTGTAAGCAAAAATGACTATGAAAAGTCTCTCTCAATGTATAAGGGGCGAAGGAGGACTTTTATCCATAGGGTAAATAGGATTTCCAACTTGTTCCAACAATTGGTGAAATACGGTCCAGCCGGAAACTATGAGGGTGATAATTTCAGAATCGTTAACACGCGAATAAAAAATGCTCATCTACTTAGGCTGTACAACTACCGGATTATTGGCTTATTCTCCATTCCATACGAGGCATTTGAGAAGATAATATTAGAATTTTTACGCGGATTAAATTACAATGAAATAATGATGCCTCCTGGTATTGATAAAGCGAACGATGATATTTTAAAAATTGAAACTAATATTTCTGATATGATAACATTTATAAATAAAATTGAGAAAAGGAATCATAACGGGGAGAAAATAAAAAGATTATCAATACTCTTGGGAGAAAAGCGCAAGCTTGAGGAATTGTTGCAAGACCTACTGGATATGAGGCGACATAAATATAGCAGCGATCACAAAATGGCAGATTTATTTTTAATGCCTAAAACAATCGAAATGAGAAAGAAATTATCAAAGGCGATACGGAGAATAGTAGAGGGATTCTATATTTACAGAATCAATGATGGGATTGTTGTTGTAACGTCGTTTAATTGTGAGAGCAGGGCCAAGGTTGCGATTAGTATCGACATGGAAAACGGCACCTACACGATGCTTTCAAATGACGATACGAGAAAAATAATTGAGGAATACAATAATGGAAAGCCCTGGAAGAAACCTGCAGTCTTTCGCAGTGTGCGGCTTCCATCGGGTGTCTATGCGCCAGTGATGGAGGGGATTTCCAACTTCAAGCGCCAGAAGACAATGGCTTAGACGTGTCCGCTCATCCAAGCAGTGTGGCAGCGCTGTCCTGACCGGCCTATGATAGCGGCAAGGAGCCGCTATGTCCGAAGTCCAATCTCAATCGGCGAAGCCGAGGAACCCCAAGTATCTCTCAGTCGTTGAGGGGTTCGCCCTGGCCAATGACCTGGCCAAGTGCCGCCTGAGCATCGTCGAATTTGCCCGCCAGCGCGGAGTGACGACGAGAAGGGTGCAGTACTGGTCTGCACGGGCTCGGGTGCTAGCCGAGAAGAACGCCCCCAAGATGGTCCAGGTGGCCGAGATCAGCCCAACGGGCGAAATGGTACCGACCTCTCCACCGCCGCGGTTGCCGGCTGCACCCAGCCCTCCCCCTGGTGGCGAGATAACCGCGCCATCGTCACCGCCGCCCGTCATCGAAGTGCAGCTGAAGAACGGCATCCGCCTTGGCATCAGGGCGGGTTTCTCACCCGATGTGCTCTCATTTCTCTGTTCTTTCTGCGCACAAATCCGTTTCGCGTTTAGTCACACGGCGCACAAATTAATGTTCAGAAACCGTACTGTGCTGAAAATATTTTCGTCGAAACTTCTTAGTTCCGCTAAAAAATGACTCTCGTGTTCCTTTGGTTCACTTCCTGCCACCGCCGAAAAAAAGTCAAAATTAATAATAACTTCCTTGTCATGTGCATTATTATAAACTGCTCACCTCAGCGGAATAGAGATCATTCGCATTTCGAACCGCACTTGACAAGCTTGAAGTCGTCTGCCCCGTGATTGGCACCGACGGTGTCCACATAGCAGCATCATCTCCTCGTCCCCTGATGATGGGAACTACGCGTCGCTGATTGCTGACGCAATGCCGTCCTAGCTCCGCGAAATTCCATGGAAAAATACCGACTACTCCGCTCGAATTTTTCGCACACTCGAGGCAGTGACTGTCGCATCCGTTGGCTGGTTTCTCTAACTATTTTCACACGACCTCCACCCCCATGGGCTCGCGTTACAGAATATGACACACTGTAACGCAAGTCAGGCCGTGTGTTTTAATGAGTATTCGTTAATGCCGAATTGGCATTGCTTTGCGGGATATGGCGAAATTTATCGTGAGTCAGTAATTTAATCAGAAACATGCTGAAATTTTTGTAAAATGGCGAATCGAGTGGCAATGCGAGACATCGAGTTACGGATATTATTGCAAAGGGGAAATAACTTCTGTATATCATGGGCATTGAGCGTTCATTTCTGTGTCCACCACCTTTTATTTTTCACGCCTTTCATGAAATGGATATTCCATGACGAACGATCACGATGCGGCGCCAGGTCCAGAACACAGCGACGGACCGAAGAAAATTTATTTCTCCGAGTATTTTTTGCTCGCGCTTAAAAAGTCTGGGATTACGCAAGAAATATTCGCAGAAATCCTTGGAATATCCCGACAGCGACTCAATCAGATTCTTTGCGGGAATATACCAGCGTCAAAGAATGTGATGGTAAAATTGTCGCATCAATTTGGATTTACTGTCAATGATCTTAGTATTCTGCTGAAATCAGAAAGTGGATTTGCCTTCGTTATATTTGAATTGTTATTGAATAATATGAAAAAGAAGTCGTCAAAAATGTTTCATGAAAATGAAAAAATGAGAGACGGTCCGGAATCGACGTGACCGAAGAGCGCGTAACAAATGTCACCCAAGAACTGTGTTCTCTTCCTTGCCTTCCTCCTACCCTGGCCTTCGTTGTTCCACCACCTCACCACCACCACTCCGAAAGGGAGTATCCCATGGTTATCGAATTATACGAACTCGCCCGCAAATTCCAGTGCGACGCCAGTTTCCTGTTCGCCCTGTTACAGAAATACGGAATTCCGATGAAATTGCAGGACCATAATATTTTTACTGACGAAGGAATTGCTACGGCATATCTCAGGAAATACGGTCCGCTGCCGTCGCAGGCAGCGGCGCCATTTCCCGCCATGCCGCTTTTAGCGCCCGCGCGCATTGCTCATGCGCGATCGACTGTGGAGAACACCGCTATGGGGGACGGAGATAAAGAATCCGTTGATTCGGGCGAGAATGGAATCGACCATTTCGGCAGCCATGCCGATGCAGCTCCCAGAGTGGAAAATCGCCGACGTCGCACCAAGAGACTGCGGTGATGAAGGCCCATCCGCCCGCTCCGTGGTGTTGGGCGTCGCCGCCGCGCCCTATCGCGGAGTCGAGCTGACGAATGCCTCGCCAAGGTCTTAGGCCAGGGCTCGGATGACGACTGCTGCGGACTGGCCTGGTTTATTTGGGACGTTGGTTGCTTGCATCGCCGGGAGCGGGTTGCCGCCCCGGCGATGAGGCAGCGGCGATCAACCATATGTCGGATCGGCACTCAGAGGCACGCCACCATGAACCCCAAATCCATTCCATCGTTGCCGATCGATCACAGGCATCGGCCATTACGTCGATGCCGGCGCGTGGTCAACGCTGAGGATCAGCTAAAGCAACGATGCGGATTCTTCCGGCCAGCGAATAGGATGGCCCTGGGGTATGTCATGGGGAATCGGTTGCCATCGTGGATAGCGGGGCAACGCCATCGTTCTGCGATAATCCGTCGTACCCCGCGCTTGGAGAACGGTCATGCGAGTGATCTTGTGCGATCGGAATCAACCGACATCCTGAATGCACCACCTGACCCGGAGCGGGATGGCAATGACCATACGGTCTCAGCCGTCATTTCACCGTTGAAAACAATGCGATCCTCGCGCAATGGCAAATTGCTGACCATTGCCGGAACGGATCTCGATAACGTGGGGGACATCCTCACGCCTCGAGAAGCCGCAGCGCTGCTCCGGGTCAGTCTCAAGACCATCGCGCGGCTCGTTTCTTCCGGACGACTCACGTGCTGTCGCCTGTCGTGGAAAATGAGGCGATTCCACA
>Ga0206961_1107_pt1 | contig 19326 bp, 14 predicted proteins | sample Alteio_BWOrgHeat_30_FD_153238 | JGI IMG/M metagenome (GOLD analysis project Ga0206961, IMG submission 153238) | Enriched cells from forest soil in Barre Woods Harvard Forest LTER site, Petersham, Massachusetts, United States -... | ecosystem: Environmental > Terrestrial > Soil > Temperate forest >...
TCTGACAGGTGATTTTTCCGTTGTGCTCCTGAATAATGCCGTAGCAGACGCTGAGCCCCAGGCCAGAACCTTGTCCCACGGGCCGAGTGGTGTAAAAGGGATCGAACACGCGATCGGGTTGTTCCATGCCGGGGCCATTGTCAGAGAACTCCAACACGACGCGAGAATTCTCCTGCCGTGAACAGACCGTAAGCACGCCGCCGGTTTCAGTCATGGCATGCAGCGCGTTGTTGGTGATGTGCAGGCAGACCTGCAAGAGCTGGTTAGAATCTCCGAGGACGCGAGGCAGCTCAGCGGCGAAGTCTGTATGCGTCTGAATATTGGGGCCGCGCGAGTGTGGAAGGCAGAGTTTGACCGCAGTCTGCACCAGCGCATTGATGTCCACCAGGGTCTTTTCCGCGGGCACCTGTTTGGCAAAGCTGAGGAGACTGGAAACCAGAGTCCGAGTGCGGCGCACCTGTTGCTCAATTTTGTGCATCAGGGAGCGCTGCTCATCGCTGAGGTGCGTGGACCCCAACAGGTCGGAGTAGCCCATCATGGCGGCGAGCGGGTTGTTCAACTCATGGGCTGCGCCGCCAACGAGCTGTCCCAGGGACGCCAGCTTTTCCGACTGCACAAGTTGAGCCTGGACGCGGGTCAAGTTGTCGAGCGATTCCTGGGAAGCATTCAGCAGCTGGAGCAGTTCACGGTCCAAGAGCTGCTGCTTGATGAACACGAGTGTGCCCATGACGAGCATGCTGGCGAGGGTGAGCACCAGCCGGAAGGTGCGCACTGGCGGTGAAATTTTGCTGTCGAACAGCGCCCATGCCGCAAACAGAGGAAGCGAGAAAATCGCGACCATGCCCAGGCGGGCCACCCAGACTCCGTGACCGCGAGAAGGGCGAGCCGGCTGCTGGCGGGGAGAATAATAAATGGCCAGGATTCCGATCACGGTCACCCAAGCCATGGAAAGCGCCAGGGGCACGTCGTACAAGCTGCCGGAGTAATATATTTTCCGGGCGATTGCCCAGTTGGCCAGGTACGAACTCAGAGAATAGGTAAGGTTGGCCCCAAACAAGCTGGCGTAAATGATGCGCCAGGATCCGCGGCTGCGGGACCAGAGTACAGCGATGGCCACCAGGAACACCATCTTCTCAGTCAGGTAGAGAATGTTGAGATTGTGATCGTAGCTGGGCTCGAAGGCCTGCACATATTGCCAGGGGATGACAGCAAACAAGTAAAGATAGAGCCACCAGATGAGCAAGAGGGCGAAGTCGAGCGTTCCCAGGCGCGTGGTGCGGTCATCTTGCTGCACGTGAGACTGCAGCGCCAGGGCCGCGATCATAGGAACAATGTGAAGGAAGAGTACGACGTCTCCGGAAAACGGGTTGGGGACTTCGGTGCGGCGAACGACCTCGAAATAGGTCCACAGAGTTTGATAGCAAAACCAGAAGGCCAAGCCCAGCATCATCAGGGCCCAAAAGGCGCGGACCCGGCCGCGTGTGGCCAACACAATGGGTAACAACGCGAGAGTGCCCGATAGCAGCAGCGCAAACTGGACGATGTCGCTGAGGGCGGTCAGGGCAAAGCTATCGGGCAGGAACAGCGATGCTGCCACCTGGGTGCAAACCATTGCGGCGACTAGCGCGATCCAGAGCTTGTAACGAGTGGACATAATCCTTCAATTTTGATTCTTAGGCACAAAAGGCAAGAGGGAAAGTTACTTCAGTAACCAGGGTCGAGCGGGGCAGGTCATCAATTTAATGATGGAGACTGGATCTGCCGGGAGAACTGGCCGGACTTACCCCAATCGGGCCCTGTGTTCTTTGGCGATACAGAGGTCCATGACCACGAAAATCCCGGCTTGGCGGGCTTTTTTCGCGGCCGCCTCGTTCACCACTTCCTCCTGCATCCAGATGGCGGGAACTTTGAGCTGGATCGCCTGATCCACGATCTCGTCAACAAACTCCGAACGCCGAAAGATGTTCACCAGGTCAAATTTGCCGGGGACATCCGGTAACGATGAATAGGCCTTCTCACCAAGTGCGCCTTTGATCTTAGGATTCACCGGGATGATGTGATAACCGTAGGTCTGCATGTATGCTGCGACGCCATGGCTGGGGCGCAAGGGGTTGTTGGAGAGTCCGACTACGGCGATGGTTTTGGAATGCTGCAGCAAGTCGGTGATGGGGTCGGGAGGGGGCACGGGCATAAGAAGATATTGTAGCGAGAGCAAGCGGGAGAAACCAGAAGGGTCGCTCAGTCGGTAGTGGCAGTTTGATAAGGAAGCGAGCCGAACGCGCGATATCAGGTCGCAAAGAACGCGACCCATCGCGCGGCTCGCCTGGATCTCTCGCTGCGCAAAGGGCGCTTGCTCGGGATGACAATCAAACCGCACCACTACCGCTCAGTCTCGCTTGGTTACATCTAGTTTCTGGCGGAACATTCGCATGGCCATTTTGCGAACGGTGTCGGAGACTTCTTTGTTGCCTGCCAAGTTTCTCAGATCCGGGGTCAGAAGATGTTTGATCAGGCCCAGAGAAACGTCGATCGGCGTGCGCGGATTGGAGGTAAGGTTCCGAACTACTGGGTACATTTTCATGAACCTGCGTTTCATGGTGATGGCGCGCAGTACAGCCTCAAGAACATTTTTCTGACTGGCAAATTTCTCAACTTCACCGTCGGTGATTTTGGGTGAATCCAACACAGCCAAAGCCACGACTTTGGTGCCATCGCGGATGAGTAGCGACCGTTCTTCCTTGTTGCCCTTCATGGCCAGCTGAATGCGGCCCTGGGTGTCGAGTTTGGAGATTTTCTGCAATGCGCTGCCGCGCTGTTCTTCGGTGGAAAGAAAAACCTTTTTTGCGGGTGCTCTGCGGGCGGCTGTGGCTGCTCCCGAGTCGTGACTGACGGCGACGGTGGTTGACTCCGCCACAGCTTCTGCCGGTTCAGCCGCTGACGGCAATTGTTCATGGACTCCGCCGAGCGGCTGGAACGGTTTATTTTCCGCGGCGATTTCAGCGGCGTGCTCGGCTAGATAGGCGGTGAGCGCTTCGTCGGCCACACCGTCGCCAGGGCTTGGGGTGGCTGATTCATCGGGAATGCTTGAGTTCGCCGATGGCTCCGAGGCGGCTGATTGGGGGGCCAGTTCGGGGTCAGCTTTTTCCACGATCGCCAACGATGCGAGCTTTTCCTTTACCGCCGCCGTTTGGGTCGGGTTCAGATGAGGGTTGGAACTGAGCGCGGTCAAGACCACTCGAGACTGATTCACCCGAGCGCTCTTCACGATCGTTTCCACAGTGAGCCGGGTTGCTGAAGCTGCTAGTTCCGCCAGCGATTCCTCGGACACTGATGGGTTTTCGAGCAAGAGGGGGAGCAGGGTGGGCCGCAGATTTCCGGGCGAGATGAGATAGGCCAGGACCTCCTTCGGGGAGCGTGGATCGGCGGCAGCAACTCGCGCCGCCCCTTCATCGAATCCAGCCAGCGTGAGTCGTGCCCGTTCGGCAAATATCTTGTTTTGGGTGGCGAGGTACACCAGGATTTCGAGCATCTCCGGAGGGGGAACGGAGAGGGCGCCCCGGGCTGCAGTCTGCATCAGGTTCGAAGACACAGAGGAGGACCTGATGCTGTCAATCATGCGCGGCATAGAGTTTGGCTCAGTTCTGAAAGAGTCAGAGACTATAGGATCACGCAAGGGACGGCGGTGGGCCAGTGTTTTCGGGGATCGGGATGTTACCAAGGGCACCGGCTAAATACTTACGAAGGCGTCAAATCGCGCGGCGCAGCCGCCATTGTCCTTCAAAGAAACGGACGATGGCCTGCTGAAATGTTGGCTCGTAAGGTGTGGAGTTGTGGTCGCCTTCACATTCCGCGGCGCGCGCGGTTGGGATTGCTTTGAGAAGCCCGGCAATCTTTTGGTTGGCAGCATCTGCCTTTCCATTGAGTATCAGGACCGGTATGTCGACTCGTTGGAGAGCTTCCGCTGACAAACTGTTCATGAGTGCGCCACGAATGACGGCCGCCATCACTTTCGGATCGCTTCCCGTGATCCGAGCCGCTATGAGGTTCGCCGAGGCGAGGTGCCCGGGAACCATTTCCCCCTTTTCCAGGATTTTCGCTCCCTCCTCCAACCACACCCGAGCAGTAATCGGACGCGGTACCGAGTCTGGGACCGGCCAGCTCTTCGGAAACTCCAAAACATGATCTTCGATGGCGAAGTCTCCGAACCCGGCGAGAATCGCAGACTTCACCTGCGGTGGGTGCAGCAGGAGCAACCTTGCGGCTGTGCCGGCTCCCATGGAGAAACCGATGACATCAACGGCGTCGAGACGCAGGTGATCAATGAGAGCGACCACGTCTCGGGCCATGGCTGAGTTTTCGTACGCTGTTTTCTCCCGCGGCTTGTCGGAGGCTCCGAAACCGCGCATATCCGGCAGGATGGTACGTGCACCCGCTGCCAGTAGTGCGCGGACCACGCCTGGCTTTCCTTCGGGGGGAGGATTGGGAAGCGGAGGCGCTCCCCCAAACACCTCCCGGAACATCTCTTGCCGCTTTTCCGCTAGGGGAAGAATACGTTCGAAATCTCCGAACTGGCCCAGGCCATCTACATAACCTCCATGCAGGAGAATAACGGGCGGGCCCTCGCCCTCGTCATGATAGGCGATCCGGATCCCGTCAAAGGACGTGAAAGTGTTCATCGTCGCCTCCGGAGAACGAAGCTGTAGCGTGATTACCTAGGGAATGTGAGCCAGCACTTTCTGAGGCATGTAACTCTAGCAGATTCCACCGTGATCCGGGTCCGCACTGTGGTGCATCCCCAGAGCCCAGAAGAGTTTTGCCAACGAGGTCGCTTGGGAAATAGGTCTTGCGCGGTCGCTTGTGTTAAACGCGGCCCGAGTCACGCAAGAATCGCAGGGATGACGAGCAACCGGGAATGGATTTTGTCAGAAGTTAGTGCTTTTGAGGCATGCTTGAGGCCCGCCAGGTCTTTTTGATGGATGGGTAGCAGGTTCGTTGTCGAGGTAAATGTGATCGAATCAGGCGGACTGGCGTTGGCTGGCGGGCTGCATGACGGCTAGGCGGGAAATGGCGGCCACCATCAGACTCGAAAGGAGCTGCATGGTGGCCACGTCGCGATGGTCGAAGGCGTGGGGCGCGCCGGAAAGCACTTCGAATACTCCCAGTGTGCGGCGGAAATGACGCAGTGGAGCTGCCAGGATGGAGCGCACTCCGAGGCGGCGGCAACTCGCTAAGTCCACGCAAGGGTTGCGCTCGGCGTCATGGCAAAGCACGACCTCGCCGGTGCGAACACAGTCGGCGGAAATACCGGAGTCGGTCTGCAGGCGTACGCCGAGGTCGGGAGCGGTGCGGCCAGTTCGCGCCCGGCAGACAATTTCGTCGCCATGCCGCAGGGCGATGGCTGCGCCGGTTGCGCCGGTCAACACCTGAGCGCGTTCCGCAATGACGCTGATGGCTGGTTCTAAATCAATTTCGCCGGGGTGAATCTCCCGATCATAGTTGGAGGCCCGGGCCATGCTCTGGACGGAATTTGTCTCCATGGCGCGAGCGTGACTGCGCGACGGCGCCAGGGTTGCGAACGAAGCGGGCGCGCGATTCTCAGCGACGGATGCGGGAACTGTGCGGAGCAGTTCGCGGACCAACCGATCCAATTCTGCGTCAGCGATCAGATGAGCAGTCTGCTGTCCGCGCAACGATCCGCCCAGGACACGCGAGAGACTCATCACGGCGCGGCTGCCGCAAGCCAGACAGCAGGGAGTGTTGTTGTTGCTGATCAACTCGCATTCCACGCAAAAGACAGCGGTCTGCAAAGTGAGGAAGTTGATGTGCTGTCCAGTGAGTCTTTCCTTCATTATTTCGGTTTCCTCGATGCAGTGTGGCCGTATAGGGAGAATGTCGAAAATAACGGAGTGCGCGGTTATTCAGAAGTGGCAGGGATGGTTCTGGGCTGTGGATAAAAATTGACGGAGGGGGATCGCCGTTCGGCGGGCGAGACGCCCAGTCTCAACGATGGTGGTTCAGCTGGCTTGGGCGGTTGCGAGTTCCGAATGCTGGTCTGCGGTGGGAATGATTTCGATGACGGGATTCAAGGTGCGGTCCAACGCATCGGCCAGTGCGACTGGGAACGCTGAGGTGAGCAGGTTGATATCGAATTGCAATTCACGATTCGCGTAGAGACGATGGATGGTCATGGAGCCGCATCTTCCATGTTTGCTGGTGACGAGGTCGAGAGTCAAAGCCCATGCGCTGCTAAGTTCTTCCGCTAAACGACTGCCGGGACGGCTCCATCTTAAACAGGGAGTTTCGGCCCGGGAGGAAATCAGGCGCATTCCGTTGACAACGGGAAGATCGGCGGGCTGAGGCCGCAAGCGCAGGTCGAATGCGTCGAAATCGTTGCTGGAGAGCGCTGCGACCAGGATGCGGCAGACTTGTGCGTAATCGGAGGCAACTTTTAGTTCCTCCGTTGCGCGGCGGACGGCGAGATTGTTGATGAGGACTTGGCGCTCGATGGTGCGCTGAGCGACTCGGCGGAGTTCGCCGAACTCCATGTAACCGAGGTGCTGGACGCCGATCCAGACACCGGTGCCAAGGACAGCGAGAACCAGGCCGAGCAGATCGCCCGTGGGCCAGAGCAGGAACAGGCTGAAGAGCGCGAACAAAGCAGAGACCGCGTAGAGCGTGATTACGACTTGGCGCTGTGAGAGGCCGCGCTGCAAAAGCTTGTGATGAATATGCTCCCGGTCTGCGGTGAAAACCGGGCGGCCTCCGAGAAAGCGGCGCAGGATGGAGAGAGCGGTTTCGAGAATGGGCAAGCCAAACGATACGACGGGAATGGCGACGGCAATGATGGTGGGCGCTTTTTGCGCGCCTTGAAGGGCCAGCGCACTCAGCATGAAGCCGATGAAGAGGCTTCCACAGTCGCCGAGGAAAATCGTTGCGGGGCTGAAATTGAAACGCAGGAAGCCGAGGATCGAGCCGGCCAGAGCGAGGGCCATCAGCGCGACCACCGAGGTCCCGGAAACCAGTGCCGCCGCGAACACCACAATGGTTGAGAACAGCGCGGAACCGGCCGCCAGACCGTCGAGTCCGTCGATCAAGTTGAAGGCGTTGGTGATGGCGAGAACCCAGAGGATCGTGAAGGGGAGGCCGACGAACCAGGGAAAGTGATGATGGCCGAAGAGCACCGGCATGTTGAGAATGCGAAGCCCGCCGCCAAACAACATCGCGCCCGCAATGGTTTGCACGGCAACCTTGGTGTAGGCGCTGAGAGGATGAATGTCGTCGTAAACGCCGAGCAGAAAAATCAGCGTGCCGGGGACAAGAATCGTCAGTAGAGTACGTCCCGAGAATCCGAATCCGGTCCCGAGATGAAGCCAGCCAATGGGTACAACGATTGCGGAAGTTAAAAGGAAAGCACCAAAGATTGCGACTCCACCCAGCCGGGGCAGGGGGCGGTTATGGAGATGCCTTTCCAGCGCGGGAGCGAAGACCCAGCCCCGGGCAGTGGCGAAATCTCGGACATACCTGGTCAAGGCAAATGAAACCAGCAGCGACGCGACGAAGGTCCCGAGATAGAAAGGTATCAACTAGCTCCTCCATCGAAGGAAAAGCGCGCCGGAAGCGGTTTGGAGTTACTTCGCGCCTGCATTCGACGCAATCAAGTCTCCGCGGAAGCGAACATCGCTTTTGCTATTTACAACTTTGTAACCGAGCTGATACCTGGATCGTACAACGATCCGCTGCGCGCTACTATTCCCTGTCTTGGTTCGCTGGTACAGCGTGTTGATGAATGTTTTCGAATCGACGGATGATGTTTCCGATCTAAGCACTGGGTCGAAACGCCCGGGAAAATGCGGTCGCCGCTGTGCTAAACTTTGCGAAAAGTGTCGATGAATACTCCAGCATCGTGCTGTCGATGGAGTTCCCTGCACGTCTTTGCCGGTGGGATGATTGCAGCAGTGTTGTTGGCAGGTGCGTCGAGAGTTAGCGCGCAAGATCATCCAGCGTCGAGCGACCCGAGCGTCGCGCCGCATGCAGCGGTTGACACATCCGGATCGCGGGGCGGGGATCGCCCCGGTTTTCCTCTCCGACTAGAAGCCGGGGACCTGGTGGAAGTGAGTGTCTATAACGTTCCCGAGCTTACGACCAAGGCGCGGGTCAGCAGCATCGGCAATATTTATCTTCCACTGATTGATTCGATCCACGTGGCTGGCCTATCGGCCGAGGAAGCTGAAAGCCTGATTCAGAAGCGTCTGGCCGACGGCGGTTTCGTGAAGAGTCCGCATGTGGTGCTATTCGTGGACCAGTACGCTTCGCAGGGCGCCAGCGTTCTTGGTGAGGTTGCGAAACCGGGTGTGTATCCTGTGCCGGGAGAACAGCGGCTGTTCGACCTGATCTCAGCGGCGGGCGGATTCACGGAAAAGGCGGGCCGGCAGGTTACAGTCACGCGTCGTGATCAAGCCAGCAAGCCGATTACGATTCCGTTGTCACGCAATGTCACGGACAATCTCGACAGCAACATCGCAATTTTTCCCGGTGACACCATCATTGTGCACAAGGCGGACCTGGTTTATGTAGTGGGAGATGTTGGACGTCCGAGTGGTTTTCTAATGGACAGCGAGCATTTGACGGTGCTGCAGGCAATCGCACTGGCAGGGGGCACTACTCGCACTGCAAATCTTAGCGGGGCCCGCATCATTCGCAAGGGACCGAATGGGATGACGGAAACTCCAGTGCAGCTGAAGAAGATCCTGCGGGCCAAGGCGGCCGATATGACGATGCAAGCGGATGACATTTTGTTTATTCCCACCAGCGCGGCCAAGGCGTTCACGTCGCGCACTCTGGATGCGGCGCTGCAAGCGGCGACGGCGGCCAGTATCGTGGCTTTGCCCTAGGCGTACCTCCGATCGAATCATGAGATTCGTGTTTTCTTTATGCTGCGACCGGGTTGGTGAGATGTTTCCCCAGCAGGTCTTCCAGTACGTCTAAATATGCAATAGCGGTTTGCTGGCGGGAGAAATTCTGCTGGACATATTGACGGCCATTCCGGCCCATAGCTTGGCGCAATGCCGGGTCAGCAGCGAGGGTCTTAATGGCATTGACTAGCGCTTCCGGATCTTCCGGGGTGACGAAGATTCCGCCGTCGGCGTGTTGCAGCACGCTGCGGGCGTGGCCATCGACTCCCAGAATTACGGGACGGGCGCAGGCCATGAACTCCAGCATCTTGGTGGGGAGAACAGTTTTGAAGAGATCGGTGCGCTTGAGCGGCACCAGGCAGACATCCGACGCGGAGATGTAATCCGGGACAGTTTCGCGGGGCTGCTGACCGACAAAGCGGACGTTTGTCAAACCGCGCGAACGGGTCAGGGCAGCGATGCGTTCTTTCTCGGCACCCTCACCCACAAGTAGAAACAGGATTTCAGGTGCTGCATTTTGCAGTCGGGATGCTGCTTCTACCACCGTTTCCAGACCATGGGCCAGGCCCATGGTTCCAATATATGAGACGACGAAACGGCCTTCTGCGCCAAGGGTGTGTCTTAACACGGAATCCAGAGGGAGCGGCCGAAAAAGATTTGTGTCCACACCGTTGTCAACCACAGAGATTTTTTCTGAAGGGACGCGCCAGTGTTTCACGAGATGATCTTTGAATACCGGGGTGACGACGACCAGGCGATCGCAACGGTGATATAGAAATCCTGCGATCTTCCCCAACAGGCGATGCAACAAGGAGCCGGTGCTGCCCGCGCCCACGGCAGCCAGGGATTCGGGCCAGAGATCGCGGACCTCAAATACGAACGGCACTCGTTTGTGGCGGGCCAACCACCAGCCGGAGAGTCCGACCAGCAGTTGGGGAGAGGACGCAATCACGACGTCAGGCTGGGCTGTGAACATCCCGGTGAGCGCGGAAGAAATGCAGAACGAACTGTAGTTCAACATCCGTTCGTGAGCCTTGCGGTTGGGAAAGGGAAGAAGCCAGGTGCGAACGACTTCTATGCCGTTGTAGTTCTCGCGAGCAGTCAGCCGACGCAGCTTGCTGCGGTATTCGGGCGGTACAACGCCCGTCGGATGGTTGGGAAATCCGGTGAGGACGGTGACCTCATGCCCTTGCTCGACCCACAGACGCGAGAGTTCTGCGACGCGCCCGGCGGGAGCTCCCATCTCTGGCGGAAAATATTGCGAGACGTAAAGTATCTTCACGGCTAGTAGTAGCAGAGCTTAAATGCGCTCTTGTAGCACAGGGCGCGGGTGCGTTTGGCGCGACTGCGGGCATAAGCTTCCCACTTGTTGGCTACGCGCTCAAAGATTTCATCGCCCGTCAGATGATGCATCACACGCAACTGCACCACGTGCAGGCGGTGATAAAAAGGACTGGAAACCATGGGCAGCAAGGTCCCCGATTGCTGGCGTCCGGTTTGTTCATACAAGGACCAGAAGCCGAGATCATAGTGATGAAGGTTGGTGCGAAGCGTGAGTAGAGCTTTCTCAAACAGCTCCCGCGCGGCGGAGCTTCGCGTCGCCAGGAAATAATCGTAAACGCCCCACGCAGCCCAGATGAATCCATTGAGAATGTGGGTGGGGGGCGAGACGAGATACTCCTCGAACCAGAGATTGCCGCGCTCGTCGGTAAACGAGACGCCGCCTTCGCTGGTAGATCTCAGAAAACTGGCGAAGGCGCGGTCAGCGGCACGGCCATAATTTGCGTTGCCGGTCTCGCGATAAGCGCGAACCAGTAGCGAAATACCCTGTCCCTGGGCCAGCGCCGAGTACCAGGGCGCTTTCAGTGGTGAGCGATACTCCCAGTCGAAGTGGTGGTTCCAGACCCAGAGGCCATGAGGATTTGGTTCCTGGTGAGTACAGAGCCAGTCACTGGCGGCAAGGAACTTCTTCCGTCGTTTGGCATTCTGAGTTTCCAGAAAGAGGTTGTAGTTTCCCAGTCCCCATTGGGCAATCGCGATGGGGTTGTACTGTAATCCAATGTAGCCACGGTAGTTCAGCATAGGGATGCCGATGGCGTCGTAATCGCCCGAATAGTCTGCTTTACCGGCGAAACCCATGTAATAGCCGCTCAGTTCCTGGAAGTTTGCTGCAGGATTCTCCTGTGGCGTGTCGTGCCAGAAAGTGAGATGGCTCTTCCTCGGAAGTAAATATGCGCCGAAGATGCGCCCGTAATATTGCGGACGGCCCACATCTGGACATTAGCATGGAAGAAGCACGGTGCTGGTAGCGTGCAGGATTCCCCTGTTTCTTTGGGGCACGATCAGAAACGCCAGAGGCTGGTTTCCAGATCACCGGGAGCGACGGCAATCGTAGTCGCGGCTAGAATTCCGGAAGTGTTCTGGCCATCCGGCAGAAAAGCATTGCCGTATTGAAACAAGCCCATCGGCCACGCGTCTTTTTTCCGGTGAGCGAGTTGTTGCCAGTCCTGGCCGTCCGCGCTGCCATAGACACTCACATTTCGTGAGGCGTTTACTGCGCTGGGTTCCACCATGGTCGAAAAGAAAATCGCGCCACCCACGCGGCAGCCGTAAATGGAAGAACTGCCGAGTGCTGTGACTTTTGTGAGATTGCCGTGGCGGTCGAGCCGATAGATATGGTTCTGTTCCAGTGGAGTGTCCGAAGAGAAATAAAGTGCGTCGCGGGTAGGAACCAGCGCCGCCGATCGCGTTTGCTGGCTTCCCGACAAAACTGCATCAACGTTTCTGAAGTCGCATGAGGCCCGGAGAATGCGGCACTCCGATCCTTCGTCTCCGGTGAGCACCCAGAAGCAGTTTTCAAACTCGTCATAGACAATGTTGTGGACGTGACGGATCGCGCGCTTGGCGAAGGTGTGGGCCACATCCCAGTGGCCGCCTCCGTCGGTAGAGGCGTAAATATGGACTTCGTCGCGCTGAGGATTGTCGAAATATTCTCCCCAGAAAACGTGATCGCCGGGTGCGACCGCAAGATGCAGGGGCCGGGTGCCTCGGAGGACGCGATGGGATAGGCGAAACTCTTTGTCTCCGGGTTTCAGAGTGACGATGGCATGCGGCGCGGCACCGATCACATGTCCGGTACGCAACACGGCCAGGGCGTGAAAACCGTCGCGAAGAAGTCGGGAGCTAAGGCGAAACGATGAGGTGAGGTGTCGGCCGAAACCCGGCCGATAGATGCCGATGGTTTCCCAATTCGTCGCGGTGCCATGGATCCGCGCCTTCAGCAGAGAATAGCCGCGAGAGGCGTAGAGAACATCGTCGCTCCAGGCCAGGGCTCGCAGGCCGGGAAAGGCAGCGATGTGAATCGGGTGCAACTCTGGACTTCGGCTGGCCGGGATTAGGGCAGGATTGGCCGCCATGTTTCTTGCTCAGTTCGCAGCTTTCAAACTCACATAGGGCCCGATGGCAAGAACATCCATGTGGGTGCGCTTGAAACAATCGATGGCCTGTTGCGGCTCGCACACAATGGGTTCATTTTCGTTGAAACTGGTGTTCAAGACAACGGGAATTCCGGTACGACGTTCGAAGGCCTGGATTAGATCGTAGTACAGGGCGTTTTCTTCGCGGCTGACCGTCTGCAAACGGCCGGTGTCGTCCACGTGGTTGACCGCGGAAAGCTGGGCCCGTTTTTCGGGGCGGATTTTGTACACGTGCAACATGAACGGTGAAGGGTGGTCGTGTTCGAAATACTCGGCTTGACGTTCCACGAGAATCGAGGGTGCAAACGGGCGGAACCACTCGCGCTGTTTGATGCGCGCATTCAAAATATCTTTCATGCCGGGCAAGCCAGGATGAGCCAGGATGGACCGATTGCCCAAGGCGCGCGGGCCCCATTCCATGCGGTTCTGAAACCATCCGACGATTTTCCCCTCGGCGATCTGTTGAGCGACGGCCTCGAGGAGCGGGCCGCGCTCCAGCTTGCGATAAGGGATATTGGCCTGCTTCAGGTCTGATTCGACTCGTGCCTCGGAAAATTCCGGGCCGAGATACGAATTCTTCATGGCATGACGCCGGGGTTGATTGAGAACGGAATGCCAGGTATGAAGAGCTGCGCCGATCGCTAACCCTTCATCGCCCGCAGCGGGCTGAATCCAAGTACGGCGAAATGGTGTGCGTGCAAAAAGTTTTCCGTTGGCGACACTGTTTAGAGCGCAACCACCGGCCATGGCGAGGTTTTCGCAAGGCACACGCTTGTGAAGCTGGTTCAGGAGATGAAAGAAAACATCCTCGAAACGGGATTGCATGGCGTAAGCGAGATCCATTTCGCGGCGGGTGATTTCGCTGCGCGGTTCGCGTGGCTCACCGAAGGCCTTCACCATGCGATTGGAAAAATGGGGCGCCAGTTGGACTGTTCCGTCGGCTGCGATTTGCATTCCCTGGTTGCTTCCTAACGGCTTGAAGAATCCGAGATCAAGATGGAAGCCGCCGTTTCGCTGCACCACGACCTCGCGAAGTTGTTCGCAATAGGTATCCTGACCATAGGACGCAAGGCCCATTACTTTTCCCTCGTCACCGTACTGTTTGTAGCCGATGAATTCGCAGACCATGGTGTAGAAACTGCCCAGAGAATCGGGCAGGAAAACGCGATCGAGCACTTCGATGTGATTACCCTGACAGTGGGCCATCATGGTGGAAACAAAGTCACCGGAACCGTCATAACTGAAGCCAGCAGCCTGGTCCCACGGGGAGCAGTAATAAGCGCTGGCGATGTGCGCGATGTGATGTTCGACGTGATGCTCGGCAAAGCCCAGACTTGTCTGAGAGACGTCGAGTTCATTTGCCAGTAGCGAACGCACATCCCGTAACGGCTGTTTGCGCTGGCGCAGGCGGATAAGGTTCAGAAGTTTGGCGGGATTGGCGATGGCGTATTGGACTTTCTTCGCCAGATTCGCATCGCTGTCCTGGCCGATGGCTACGTGGTCAATGTCGGTGATCTTGACGCCGGCGAAGTCGAGGCAGGCCTGGATTGCGAGGGTCGGGAAACCTGCGTAGTGCTTGACGCGATTGAGGCGCTCCTCAGCAATGGCGAACAGGACCTCGCCATCCTGTATAAGTGCGGCCGATGCGTCGGCGTGAAACATGTTCAGACCCAGGGTCAGCATCGGCGTGAATTATTTCCTGAGGTCATTGTGCGCGCAGCCCTCATCGCTTGACCGTTCCAGTTCGTAGAGCTTGGCCTTGATGTGAAATAGCTGGATGCTTTGGAAACAGCAATAGATCAGCCCAGGAGCTCCGTCCAGGAATCCAAGCCGAAGAACGTACTTGTAGAAAAAGAAGAGCATGGGAGAACCCGGCAGTGGCAGAAATTTGCGTTTCAGCCAGCGGCGGCGCTGGGCCTGGGTTCCAAACAGTGACGGAGGCAAGTCGCGAGAACTGTCTTCACCTTCCATCCAAACCCGCACCTCCCAGTTGGAGTATTCATCGTGTTTCAGGATGTAACGGGAGAGCGAATTCATGTTGTGATGGACGAGTGGGTGTCGCAGTTTGGCCGTTGGCCCGTTCACCACGACGTGATCATGTACTTCCATGTCACACATCGAAGTGTCCTGATGCTGGAGACGGCGTTCAAACCGGGCTTTACCGCGTCGAAAAAGAGAGAGTTTGTAGAAGCTGGTATTGCCGCGAAGCAGGGTTCGCCCCAGGAAATGCATGCGCAGAGCGATGTAGTAACCGTCGCGACCAGGGTCTTGAATGGCTTGCCGAATTTCTTCCGCCAAATCAGGAGTAAGAACTTCGTCGGCATCGAGCAACAAGATCCAGTCATAGGCGAGTGGAAGAGTATCCATGGCCCACTGACGCTTCTTGGGCCAACCGCCGTGGTAATGAAACTGTGCAACCTTGGCGCCGAAGGAGCGAGCGATCTCAGGGGTTTCGTCGGTGCTGCCAGAATCGATGACGTAAACTTCACCAGCTCCGTGGAGCGCTTCCAGGCAACGGGCCAGGTTGCGCTCCTCATTGCGCACGGGAATAATCACGCTGACCGGCAGGCAGGCCTGGCGAGTACTAGCACGCAGGTCAACGGGTTTTTCAATCGTTTGCATCGCTGGCATCGACTCTGGAACATAGTAGCGCCGAAACCGGCCTAGCCCATATGACAGAAAAGATGCCAGTCTTCGAAGATCATGCTCGCCGGCCACGGTGCTTTTCCGAATAAGTCTGTGGGAGAGGGCGCTAGGCCGCACGATCGCGCTCAGCTTCGCCGTGCTTAAGGTTGTGGGCAAGAGCTAAGACTTCATCTACGTGGGTTCGCCAGGAAAAGTCCTGCGAGCGTTTCAGTCCAGAGTCGGCAATTTGCTTTCTCAGGACAAGAGACTCCTCCAGCTTCAGGACAGAGTCAGCCAACCTTTCCGAAGAGAAGCGCGGGAAGTAGAGAGCGGCATTTCCACAAATTTCTCGGTGTACCGGTAGGTCGGAGGCGACCACGGGCAGTCCGCATGCCATGGCTTCGACCAGAGGATGGGCGAAGGTCTCGGTGTAAGCGGGAGAAACGTAAATATCGCACGCGCGGATGAGCCGATGCAGCGAGCGATATGGAACCGCGCCGAGTTCGACGATCTGGCTGGAAATGCCAAGCCGCCGAACCAGCGCCGCGGCGGACTCGGTGCGAAACGGGCCGGAGTACTCGTCGGGGGATAGTTTGCAAGTGAGAAATATGCGAACGTCTTTCCCCAACCTTTCGCGGATTCGGGGTACGGCTCGCAGGAGGGTCTCGAAATTCCGGTAGTAGTTGTAGTGGCTGACGAAGACGATGCGAAGGGTGTTCTGAGCAGCATCGAGTTTCTGCTGGATTGCGGCCGGCAAGGGCGCGGAATCGCGGAAGAAAATCTCGCGGTCGAAGCCGTGATAGACGCTGACTACTTTTTCGCCAGTCCATCTGCGCAGGGTAGCGGCGAAAGCCTGGCTGGGGGCGACGGTGCAATCAGCCCACTCGACGGAGCGACGAGCGAAGAAGCCACGAATCCGTGTGTCCAGCCACATGCGATAGGCGTGACGATCGTGCAGGTCGCTGACGAAATCGGGTGAAGTGTAGAGCGAGTTGCCGGATAGGAGGATCTGGGGCACGGGCGATTTTTTCAGGGCAAAATTGCCGGCCGAAATCAGCACATCGGAACCGGCAGCCCGCACCAAGCGCGGCAGTAGAGCCTGTTCGACAGCGAAACGCGCCGCTGCCCCGGCTGGGATCTCCTTCACGATGAAGGAAATGTTCGCCGGATTGCCCAGTTCTTTCCTAAGCTCTGGGCCAAGGCAAATCGTAGTGCGGAGTGCGGCGCGGGTGGCGAGATGAGGAACGACGTTGCGCACATATGTCAGCCCGCTCCCCGCACTCGCCGCGATGCAGTTGAGGAAGAGGCGCATCATTGGGTGACCGGGGCTCCGTCGAAGTTACGGGCCCAGACGGGTTGCGCGATTTGAGGAGACCGAGAAGCCGAGGGCGTGGCCGCTGGAACCACGTCCACCATAATGAACGCCAGGGCCCAGAAAAAAACGCAAAGATAGTAGCCTGGCGCGAACAGCCAATCTTCAAAGCCGGCATGCACCAGGCCCGCCACCATGATGCCCGCCAGTGGAACTCCGTGAGAGAAGACGTTGCCGGTTTGGCGCATCTGCATTACGGCCCGCGCAACATTTGCCGCAATCAGGATGAGCAAAGCAAGAAACGGAAGGTCTCCCAGAAGTCCGACCCACTCGGTAAGGGCGAGGTAGCTGTTGCCATGTTCTCGAGTTGCCTGGCGGCGCGATTCGAAGCCTCCGGGTTGCTCAACGACCTCGCTGCTGGTCTGGCTGGTTCCGAATCCGCTGCCGAACCAGGGATGCTCCTGAATGGACGAAACGGTTTCATCCCAGGCCGTACGGCGGGACGCCAACAATCCATCCTCCTGTCGTCCTTTGTAAACGAAGACGGTCGTGAGCGAGCCCGAAGGCTGCTCATGGAGAGGGAGCGTGGTCATCACAAAAACCGCCAGCAACACGGCTACGATTGCCCCCCGTAACAACAGGCCATACTGGCGCAACGCTAGACACAGCAGGACGCAGGAAACCACAGCGGCAGCGATACCCGCCCGTGCATAGCTGCTAAACAGCAAAAGCAGAGCGACCAACAAAGCCAAAGTGCGCCGGCGACGGACCCAGGTCCGGCCGCTAGACATCGTCCCCCACAACAAAAGCGGGACAGCGGCGACTCCCATCACCGCACCAAGAGAGTTGGGGTTTCCGAAGATTGGCAGCTTGAAGGCGAAGTAAGTAATTGCCGTGATGTAAACCAGAAGCTCACAACCCACCAGCAGTTGGGAGAAAAACTCCGCTTCGCGACCCAAGGCAGCCAAGCGCGCTCCTGTCGCCGCGTATAGAAACAAGAGCAGCAAACTTGAGGCTTTGAGGAGTGCCATGTTCGGGTAAGCGGAAGCCGCCGCCGACACCAGCGCGGCTACGACGCAAGAAAGACCTATCAGATGGAACGATCCGAAATGGCAACGTTGATCTGAGCCGTAGATAAACAGGCCGGCTAAGGCGCCTACGCACAAAACAAGCCATCGGCCGGAAGTCCATGCCACGTTCAGGGGAAGGGCCATTCCCGCCCACAGGAAAATAGTGAGCAGCAAGGGGAGAAACCCTGCCCGATAGTTCCAAATTGCCGCCAACAAGACTTGAAGAAAACATAATGCTGCCAGGGTTTGATAATTGTTGAAGTAGCCCGGGCGCGAAGCTGCCAGGTAAACCGAGAAGAGGCAGCAAGCAACGACAGCCGCAGGCAAGAGAAGCTTGGGAAATCGACGATTCATGCGGCACCTGCCGTGCAGCGCAGAGCGGCATCGGCCATCCCCGCTGCCCAGGCTTCGGGTGAAAATTGCTGGATGCGTTCCCGTCCGCGGAAGGCCATCAGGCTGCGGAGAGCGGGATTGCAGGCAAGTTCGGTCATGGCGAAGACCAGAGGTTGGATGTCTCCTGCGGCGACGACCCGCCCGTTCCAGCCGTCCTCAACCAAGTCCTCGGTGCAGCCGGCGGCAGCAGAAGAGATGACCGGCAAACCGCAAGCCAACGCCTCATTCACCACCAGACCCCAAGGGTCGGTATGGGTGGGGAAGACCAGAGCATCCGCCAGGGCGTAATAAGCCGCGAGCTGCTCGCGATGGGCGAAGCCGGTAAAGCAGATTGCGCCGGGCTGAATCCCAACCGCACGCCGACGCAGTTCAGAGAGAGCAGGACCGTCGCCTACGAATACAAGCCCGACTTCGTCCCGCAACCCGGCTGGCAGGGAAGCGTAGGCGCGGAGTAGATCGATAGTTCCTTTTTCCAGGACCAGCCGCCCGGCGAACAAGAAAAATCTAGCGGGTAAGCCAAGGGTGCGCCGGTAGTGGACGGCATTCTGGCGAACGGCTTCAGCTCGCCGGGCAAAGAACCGCGTGTCCACGGCATTGGGCGCGGTGAAAATCAGTTCTTCCGGTGCGCCGTAGCTGCGGAGATACTGGGCGGAGGATTGGCCGGGGACGACAAAGGCATCACAGCGGCGCAGAAACTTCATCTTCAAAGTCTCAATCCAGGCATGGCCACTGCGCAGGTCGCGCGCGGTACTTTCGGACCACAAGGCAAAAGGAACGCGGTTTCTGCGGGCCCACGACATGCATTGCCATGAAGCGATGTAGTTGTAACCGCCGCAAACAATGAAGTCCGGCGCCGCCCGCCGCAGGGCGACTTCGGCTCCCCAGTTCAGTAGTACGCATTGCCCGCCAATTCGCCGCCTCCAGGAAGGCAAGACATCATAGGAAAAGTAAATCTCATTCTTGTAAACCAGCCATTGACGCTGCGTAGGGTCGTTTTCTGCGAGGAAAATCACATGCAGATCAATGTCGCGATGCCGCGCCAACGCGTTGAACACAGGGATGCGATAAGGGGCAATGATCTCGGTGACGATGACCACCCGGCGGCTCATGCTGCGCACTCCTCATAGACGACTGAAAGCTGACTCCCCTGGTGCGCAGACGTCAAACGCTGGAGAACCGTGTTGCGGGCGGCTTCGCCGATCTGGCGTCTGAGTTGCAGATTTTGCAGAAGCGTGGACAGTGCATGCACCAGACCCTGGAGATCGTCAGGGTCCAGCAGCCAGCCGTTGTGTTTGTGCTGAATGATTTCGTCGATTCCCTGACCGCGGCAAGCGATCGCCACCTTGCCTGCAGACATGGCTTCCAAATAAACGCAACCCAGGCCCTCATAGCGGCTGGGCAAGACGAAAAGCGAGCTAAGGCGCATGGCTTCGGCAACCTGTTTTCGACTTTGACGACCCAAAAAACGTACTCTGCCGGCCAGGTCCAGTTCGGTGGTCAGCCGTGTCAAGCGGGGGCGTTCGGGGCCGTCGCCGATG
>Ga0206961_1108_pt1 | contig 19219 bp, 14 predicted proteins | sample Alteio_BWOrgHeat_30_FD_153238 | JGI IMG/M metagenome (GOLD analysis project Ga0206961, IMG submission 153238) | Enriched cells from forest soil in Barre Woods Harvard Forest LTER site, Petersham, Massachusetts, United States -... | ecosystem: Environmental > Terrestrial > Soil > Temperate forest >...
TTAAATAAATCTGCGAAAAGAAAATGGTATAGATCACATTCTGCCGGCTCGCCATCGACATGCCCATATAGGGAGCCGAATGGTGCGTCCGGTGAAATCTCCATAAAAAAGGCACCTGGTGATGCAGCCGGTGATACCAGTACTGTGTAAGGTCATCTGCCACCGCAATAATGAAAAACGCCCACCAGAAAGGAACCCAGGTGAAAATATCCTTCAATCCCGGAAGTATCAGCGGTAGCAGTCTCAAGGCAAAATAAACAGTCAGCGGCTGCAGAATAATACGCGGGATCACAAAACAGGTTATGTCCAGCATCAACTCATTACGGTTCCATTTTTTATCATAGAGTCCGAAAGAAAATTCAAAAATACCTACAATGATCATGAGTACGGGCAAACCCCACACACTGAGATTGTGAAATATGGATTCAGCTATTTTTATCATGGAAATCTGTTTTAATGTTGAACAATCGTTATTGAATTCTTTTTTGTCTGGTTCAGCCAGGGCTTTTTACCTGTTATGTAAAAAGAGAGAAACATCAGGATCACCGGTAGTGCATACAAGAACAGACTGATCGTAATGTCACGAATGATTTTCTGTTTAGTATCTTTTTGTAATTGCATAATGACAGATTTATTTTTATAAAGATTTTCTTACCAGCCAGATACCCACTAAAAAAATGATCAGGGGAACGGCTGTAATAATAATTCCGACGAGTATTTTTTTTCCCAGAATAATAAAGTCATTCGAATTCATACATTTTAGTTTGTGGGTGAAGCAGGAATGTAGTTTACATGATGAATTCTTCTCCGGAATACATCTTCCCAATCGATAAATGGATAAATATTATATTGCCACGCCTCTTTATCATAAAGCAACTGCAGTTCTGCCAGCTTTTCCGGATATTTTTTGGCCAGGTCAACACGTTCGTTGAAATCCTCGTTGAGGTTATAAAGCTCCCAAACATCTTTACTATAATCCCTGATTATAGAGTCTTTGCCCGGACTGTATCGTGTCAGATCTATGATATCCGGATGATGATAGGTTTCTGCCTTCCAGCCATTTTTATAAATGGAGCGCGATCCGAAAATATAATAATACTGATCTGTATGTCTCGATGCCGCCTCGGGATGATCGAAAGAATATACCAGTGAAGTACCCTGTAGGGTATCCTGTTTTATTCCTCTTATAAATTCCGGCGCTTGTATGCCAACAAATTCAAGCGTCGTCGGTAATAAATCATTTACGTGACCGTATTGCGTTCTGATTCCGCCTTTATCTTTTATGCCTTTCGGATAATATATGATCAGCGGATTATGGGTGCCCCCTTCTGCATTGGCATCCTGCTTCCAGTATTTGAATGGCGTATTCGCCGCCTGTGCCCAACCCAAAGGATAATTGGTTTGCCTTCCTTCGGGCGTTCCGATTTCGCCGATGCTGTCCAGATTGGATTTGATCTGAAGAGAATCCGATACGTTTTTAGAAAAAATCTCTTTGTTGATTACGCCATGGAATGTTCCCTCTTTGCTGGCTCCGTTATCTCCGATAATCAGGAAAATGATAGTATGATCCAGCTGATTAATCTGGCGGAGATAATTTATAAGGAGTCCTATTTCATGATCCGTGTATGACAGATAACCGGCATATACTTCAAAGAATCTCGCGTATAATTTCTTTTCATCCTTTGATAAACTATTCCAGGCGGCAATGTCTTTATTTCTCTCCGGCAGCTGTGCAGAAGACGGAATCAGTCCCAGTTTCTTCTGATTCTCAAATACCTGTTGTCTAAAAACATCCCATCCCGCATCAAATTTCCCGATATAGCGATTGCTCCAGGAACTATCTACCTGGAATGGTGCATGTGTTGCACCTGGTGCATAATAAAGGAAAAAGGGTTTGTTGGGAGCTGCTTTTTTTTGTTTACCAATATATGATATTGCTTTGTCTGTAATCTGTTCACTCAGATGTCGCCCATCCGGAACAACATGTGCATTGTCTTCAATCAGATCCGGTTTGTACTGATCTGTTTGTGATCCCAGAAATCCAAAGTAGTGTTCAAATCCTTTTCCGCTGGGCCAGCGGTCAAAAGGACCTGCATCCGTTGCATCTTCATCCGGTGTTAATCCATATTTTCCAACACCGAATGTGTTGTAACCATGGTCGCGCAAAATTTCTGCGATGGTGCCATCTTTCGAAGGAATACGACCATCGTAGCCGGGAAATCCTGCTGAAAGTATGGTGTGAGAAAATCCACCTTCATGTACAAAATGATGATTTCTACCAGTCAGCAGCGCAGCCCGCGTAGGTGCGCAAATACCTGCCGTATGAAAATTGGTATAACGAAGTCCATTGGCTGCAAGTGTGTCGAAATTTGGTGTACTGATCAGACCACCAAAAGTACCAGACGCACCAAACCCCACGTCATCCAACAAGATCCAGATTACATTGGGCGCATCCTGCGGTGCTTTTACCGGCTCTGGCCACCATTCTTTTGAATCAGCCAGCGTTTTACCGACCACTCCTTTGTAAGTGGTATCTTTTGTTTGTGCCTGAAGCGAATAAGCAAAGAAAAAGATCATTGATGAAATGAGTATGTGTTTATTAAAAGCTGATCGTCTTTTATATATTGAAATCATGATTGTTAGTTGATCGTTTAGAATTGATTACCATCCCGGATTTTGAGTGAGCAAAGGGTCCAGCTGAATTTCAGTAAGCGGAATGGGGTAAAGACTATCCTTCAGCGTTGCCGCTTGTTTGGCAGGAAAGACCTTCAGGGCGTCCACCAACACCTGGCCACCCTGCCTTACGAGATCGAACCATCGCTGGCCCTCCTGGATAAATTCTTTTCTTCTTTCCAGGAAAACGGAATCCCTGAAATCTGACTGGCCGAGTCCCGGTGTGAGATCACTAACGTGTGCACGGGCCCTGACCTGATTAATGGCTGAGTAAGCCTCTGCAGTAGGCGCCCCATTTATTTCGTTTAGAACTTCTGCATTCAGCAGCAATACTTCAGCATAACGAAGCACAGGAAAATTAATTCCGCTGATGGTCTGGTTGTTTAGCGGAGAAAGGGTATAATCAACGAATTTATTAAAATATGGCGTATAGGGATTGTGGTATATAATGGTTTGTCCATTCAATGCATTGAACTGGCTGGTATAGAATGTAACCGCCTTGCGTGTGTCGGTGGTATCAAACAAAGCTGAAATGGAACTGTCAGAAGGAATATCGATGGGATACGTACCCGTATTAAAAGAATTAAAACTCTGACTCAGATATTGAGTAGTGTTGGCTTCGCCCCCATTGGTTGCATACTGTACAGAAAAAATATGTTCTATGCCGTTTTTTGTCGCCTTCTGAAATACGTCTTTGAAATTAGCAAACAATGCGTAGCCATAACCACCGCTGAATATGGATTGCAATTCTGTTTGTGCCAGTGCCCACTGTTTTCTGGTGACATATACTTTTGCCAGCAAGGTATGGGCTGCACCACCGGACGCCCGGCCAATGTTTGCACCTGTATAAGTTGCGGGCAGGCCGGTCGCGTCTTTCAGGTCACTGATGATCTGACCATACACACTGTCCACCGGTGTACGGGGAATCTGCAATGAGCTCACATCCACAGAAGTTGGATTGTGCAGAATTAGGGGCACGGCACCAAACAATCGAACCAGGTTAAAATACAGCAGTGCACGTATAAATTTTGCTTCGTTGATCAACTGAGTTTGTTGGGCCGGATTTGGAAAAGCAGTTGCCGGAATCGCCGCAATATTGTCGATGGCAATATTGGCCCTGTTTATTCCAAAATAATGCTGCTGCCAGTTTTTTAATATTCTTCCATTGATGGAAACATAGGTAACGGTGCTGAGTGCGCGCACGTCGGGGTTTGTATTACTCGGACTGAAATTCTGGTTGTCGCTGGCATTGTCTGTCAAAAGATTTAATTGCCGCCCATACATGGGGAAATCGCCGAGGGGATCGCTGTTTAATGTATTGTATACGGCGTTTACAGCGGCCACCGCATCGGATGAAGTCTGGTAAAACTGGCTGCTGACGATTACAGAGTCCGGATTTTCCACCAGCTTATTGCAGGAAATAAATGTCGACGATATCAATATGAATGAGAGAACGATATACTTAATATGTTTGTTCATGATAGTTACTTTTAGATTCAATTGCGGGTTTAGAGTGCCAGGTTTACGCCTACCAGATATGTTCTGACGGCCGGATATACGCCGAAATCAATTCCCTGTTTGGTGTTGTCTCCGTCGAAATAATTTGCTTCCGGATCATAGCCCGTATAATGGGTGATCGTGAATAAATTCTGGGCGCCTACATAAACCCTGAATAGTTTTACGTGAATTTTCGAGAGCCATTCCTTTGGCAGATTATAACCCAGTGTAAGATTTTTCAAACGCAGATAAGACGCGTCTTCCACATAGCGGTCAATTACCTGCGGCACGGGTGAATTCGTTGCTCTTGGATTCAATCCGTTGGGATTAGCAACTGTCCATCGATTCGCCAGGGTTCCGGCCGCATTTAATGCCAGTGTTGGTTTTTCAGCGATTTGTTCAAACTGGTTGAATAATTTATTTCCATAAGAACCCTGCAGCAAAAACGACAGGTCAAATCCTTTATAACTGATTGTGTTCGAAAATCCATAAGTAAACTTCGGTTGTGAACTGCCGAGATTGTGTTTGTCCGAGCTCGTTACTGAAGTATGACCATTCAGGGCAACATATCTGCGGTCACCGGCTTTCTGGGGAACTCCTGTTAACAGGGGAACTCCTTTGGCAATATCATCCGCTGTAAGCAAACCGTTGGTTGAATATCCCCAGAATGTTCCGAGCGGCAGTCCTACCTGAACAATTACAGGTGATTGCTGTCCGGTAGGTGCTGTTGGTGTGAAATTTTGAGTACCCTTTCCAAGGCTCAATATTTTATTCTCATTTTTTGCAAAGACGATATTTGCATGCCAGATAAAATCTTTGCTTCTGATCACATCTGCATTTAATGAAATTTCGATTCCCTTGTTTTCTACGCTGCCCACATTTTCCAGCACGCTGGCGTATCCGGTATAAAGCGGAAACGGAACGTTCAACAGAAGATCTGTTGTCTTCTTATAATAAGCATCGAAAATCAAACTGATCCTGCTCTTAAAGAAGGAGACATCAAGACCCGCATCATATTGCGTTGTAGTCTCCCATTTCAGATCGGGATTGGCCAGCTGTACAGGTGCTATTCCGGTAACCAGTGTATTATTAAAATAATAATTAGTAGGTGTTAGTGCAGCCAGCGAACTGTAAGGCGGAACATTCGAATTACCGGTTTGTCCTGCGGAGGCCCTTATCTTCAGATTACTGACTGTTTCTGAAATCGGCTTGAAAAAATCTTCCTGGGAAGCGTTCCATGAAACGCCAACGGAAGGAAAGTAACCCCACTTATTATTTGATCCCAGTACAGATGCGCCATCTGCTCTTTCTGAAATCGTAATATTATACTTATGCAGGTAAGAATAACTGATTCTTCCAAGGAATGAATTAAGGGTCGAACTGTGGCTGTTGGAAGAAGGCAGTACAGCCGTTGCTCCATAAGCCAGGTTATTGTATGAAGTCAGGTCATTCGGAAATTTCTGTGCTGAAGCAACAGCAGACTCATCATTCTGAGACTGCGTTGTATATCCTGCCAAAATGGTAAAGAAATGTTTTTCCTGAATGGAATGATCATAGGTGAGTGTATTTTCATTGAGCCATGAGGTGGCAGCAACGGTTCCTACAGATGCAAAGCCGCCGCTGGCATATCCGCCGGAAGTATTAATTGGCGCATAATAATTCTGCTTGGTATTGAACAGGTCCACGCCGCCCGTTACTTTCAGGGTTAATCCATTCAGGATTTTATATTCCAGATAAAGATTGCCCAGCGTTCTGGTGATATTGGTTTCATTCGTCGTATTGGTGATATCCTGAATTGGGTTGGTTGGTGTGGTGATATATGGGTTGACCGTATTATAACTGCCATCTGGATTTTTAATTGGTACAATCGGAACCGTTTGTAACAGGGTAGCCCAGGCACTAGCAGGTGAGATGCTGGTGATTGCTGCACCCGCCAATCCGTTTTGTACAGATTTACTGACGTATATATTTGTGCCTATTTTTAAATTATCAGATACGTTTCTCTCGTAATTGAGGCGACCGGAATACCTGATAAAATTTGTATTTAAAACAACACCATCCTGGTTATAATAATTTCCGGAAATCAGATATCTGGATTTTTCATCTCCGCCGGATACCGATAATTCATGATTCTGTACAGGCGCTGTTCTCAAGCCGGCAGATTGCCAATCGGATCCTTTTCCAAAAGAATTAATCGCAGAATCGGAATAGGTTTTCGCAACACCGTCACTGAGGTTAATATCGTTCACCAGTGAAGCCCATTGAGAGCCGTTCAGGAGGGAAAGTTTTTTTGATGCCGACTGGCTTCCATAATAGCCGCTGTAATTGATTTCATCCACGCCCTTTTTTCCACGACGGGTTGTGACAATTACAACGCCATTCGCTCCCCTTGAACCATAGATGGCAGTTGCGGAAGCATCTTTTAATATTTCAATGGATTCAATATCACTGGGATTGATGGTTGCAAGCGCGCTCACCTTGGAACCGGTGGCTGCACCCGAATTACTAAACGCATTATTGTTGTAGCTGATGAACCCATCAATCACGTATAAGGGGTCATTTCCGAAAGTGATGGAATTTCCTCCGCGAATTCTTATCGTTGAAGTTGCTCCCGGCTGCGCTGAGCTCTGAGTTACAGAAACGCCGGAAACACCACCTTGCAACAGATTGTCGAAAGAAGTGGCCGGAATACTCAGAAGGCCTTTGGGTACAGACGCAATGGAGCCGGTAACATCAGATCTCCTCTGGGTACCATATCCGACAACTACCACTTCACTCAACCCCTTGTTATTATTGTCAAGTGAAATCTGCGTAAAATCATAATTGGTAATACTGACTTCTTTTGATTTAAAACCAACATAACTGAGCTCATAAACGAGTGGCACCTGCTGCCCGGTAATAAATTTAAAATCTCCTTTTTCATCTGTCAGCACCTGATGTGTTGTGCCTTTAATATGTACAACGACGCCGGCCAGCGGATCGTTGTTTTTTGAATCCGTAATGCGTCCGGTGAGCACCACTTCTTTGGTTTGTGCGCTTAACAAGAATGGAATACCGGTAAAAAGGATACCCAGTAACAGGACAGGCAGGATTTGATTTTTTTTGCCGGATCTTTTTCGAAAGGAGATAAATGCAGTCAGGCTGGTTAAAAGATATATATTATATCTTTGATGTTGATTCATGTGAATGATTTATTTGTTCATGTAATCCCGATGAAAATCAGTTGGTGATTGCCGTTACTTCACTGATCTCATCTGTTGCCCGGACAGGTTCATCCTGCCGGGTATTTTATTTATTTCTCATTTGGAAAAACCGTTAGGCGCAACAACAGGGTGGAAACGTAGAGATGGTAAATAACCCCGAACGGGTAAAAATGTCAGAAAATTTAATCAGCAGATTATTTGGTTTCATTGTTTAAAGAAGAATATTTAACGGAATGTTCTGCAAATATAAAGTCAATTTTATTAGTCTACCAAATTAGTAGGCATTTAAATTAAAATAATCTTTTATCGTAATTGATCGGCAGAATAATGTTACCGGACTTTCTTTTTAGGACCGTGCTCCAGCGTCCAGGTTGCCACACTCTTTCCGAGATGATCAGAAGCCACATTATCGAATGGATAATGTATTCCGCCGTAGTCGCGGCTCCATTCGTTTTCGCCCTCCCCTTCTCCGAGTGAATGAATGGTACGGGCGGGTTCTCCCGGGGTTGTGGTATGCAGTGTAATGATATTGGAATCACCGAAAAAAGTTTTGAGCACTTCAAATCCCGCCGTGACGGTACCACAGTGACCGCATGGATAGCTGGGATGTGGCGGTGTCGAAAGCAATGGCGTCCAGGCGCTGTAGTTATTGGTTACTGCTCCATTGGCATCTGCATTCAGGGCCGTCACCGGGCGCCAGAATAAATAGGTGTACTTGGCATCCCAGATGGCTATGCGTGCGTCGGCCTCTGCAATATCGGTGAGTACGAAAATGAGGGCATTTTCTTCCGCTGAAAAATGATGACTTTCCACCAGTGCACGTGCCGCTTCGTTCACAGTCAGTTCCGCATCCTGTTTGTAAAACTGGGCGATATGTGTCTGATCTTCTGTTCTTGTCTTGCTACTGGCAGATCCGATTTCTGCAACCTGCGCCAGTGCCTGTTTGAATTTTTCAGAACCGGGCGCCGGTGGCGGCCCGGGACGGTATTGGCTGTCTGTTAATAAAAGAAATGGTTTTACGTGTCCCCATTGCCAGTCAATCCCCTGTTTGAATGCCGCAGGTGTTGGGCGGTATTGCCCGATGCCAGGATTCACCGGGCCCGGATAACTGATGTCCGGATCGGCTCCATCATCTTTACGTGCTTCAATGATTGCGGCTGCAGATGCGGAGCCCACGGTCTTTCCTTCCGAAATGGATGCAACATTCTGAATACCGGATATACTGTTGGTAAGTGCAGAATCTAAAAAAGACTGATCTTTTGGGAAAAAATGTATGAGTACATCATGTGCCGCAGTTGCAGCAGCCGCTTCAGCAGATGCGCCGGATTTTGCATGGCCCATATATAAATAAGCACTCCCGATATTCCTGATGGAATTTACTGCATCGTAGACCGCAATGGATTCAATGGCTTCGATTCTGCTCCCCAGGTTGCTATTCATTCCGGCTTTCTTGGTCTCCTTCACGGTAATCAGGTTCCAGTCGGAAATAATATCCGCATGCGCATCGTATGATGTCAGTAAAATTAAAGTTGCAATAAAAAAATAACCGAGTCCGTTTTTGAGTCTCATGTTCATAATAATTTTGCAGATTGAAATCGCGTGTAGAATTATTTTAAGGAATCAATATACGATTTAAAGCTAGTCTACCATATTAGTAGGAATTATCTTATTGTTATGAATGGTGTGGCGATGGCCTCGAAAGATATCCGGTCGGTAACCTCCGAATTACGTAAAGTGTTTCGCAATCAGGCTATGAAAATGGTGAATTCCCTGTTCCCTGGTAACAGAATATCTTCCATGGCGATAGAATCGGGAGTGGATGCCTTTTTGAACGGCTTCCACAACTTCCTCATCCTCCATTTCCACAGTATCGAGCCCTGAGCCGGCTCCTTTATTGTATAGTTCTTCTTTCCAGACATAGGTAAGAAATGAAACTTTCGTCTGATTCATGGAAACCGGCTCAACCAGATTGATGCTGAGGCCCCAGGGATAAAAATTGAACATCATATTAGGGAACACGAAGAAATAATAAGCGGCTACCTTCTTACCGTAATCCGGAGATGATGCAGGCAGATCGAAAACATCTTCCGCAGTTTTTGCGAGACCAAGTTGCAGATTGGAGAATTCAAAAGTCTCCGTGGTATAATTTCCGAAATCGATGACCGCATTTAAACCGGCGTGCACGAAAGGGATGTGAAATCCTTCAAGATAATTTTCACAATACAAAGCCCAGTGAGCATTTACTGTATATCCGGAAGAAAAGGAAGGTTTAAAAACAAATTCATTTATTGGAAGCCAGGCCAATCGTTCCTGCATGGCCCCAAAATATTTACTAATATCCAAATGGCTGGTCAGAGAAGTAAACAATAATGGACCCCACTCAAATAAGGGTAGTTTTTTCAGATTATCATCGGGTGAAGGAAAGTTTTTCACTTCTTTGAATTCGGGCATGGAAAGAAAACTTCCATCGAGCCGGAACTGTCTTCCATGGTAACGGCAACGGAGATTTGCCGCCCTGCAGGCTTCCCCAACCAATACGGTGCCCCGGTGTGTGCATACATTCGACAGACAATGAAGATTGCCTTCCGCATCCCGGGTGAGCAGCAACGGCTCATTCAGGAAATTCTCCAGCATTGTAAATGGATAGCAACTTCCGGGCTGGGATGCCTGGTCCGCATCACGAATAAACTGCCAGCTTCTGGAAAATATTTTTTCGCGGCTTTCGTCAAATACAGAAGGATCCGTATAGAATTCTGTATCGAGTGTTTTGGCCAAGGATATATCAGAATCAATTTCAAAATTGGATTTGAAGTTTTGCAATTTTTTATAATTAAACAGACGAGTGATTATTCTTATTCTCTGCGTTAAGCCTTTTTGCCCTAAACCCGAAGCCTTACATATATTTCCAGTTTCTGGTTTTACCTTCAGCAGACCATTCAACCGTGGTCTTTACCCTTTTTTCAATGGTCTCCGCAGTTTTTGCTTCATTTATCCACTCAATATATTCTCTTTTCTGAGAAGGAGAAAAAGATTCAAATCCCGTTGCTGCTTTCTTATTTTTCTTTAACGCTGCAATGAGTACTTCCGGCAAAGGCAGGTCCTTTTTAGGAGCAGGTTTTGGTTTCGTCAGCTTCACTTTATTTTTATTGAGCAAAGCGGCCTCTTTTAGATAAGCAAGCAGGATCTTATCGGAGGGCAAATCTTTCACCGAGATCAGTTTGTCGAGATGCCCCATGGAATGTTTATCAGCCAATTTCAGTATGCCATCGGGATCTTTTAATATGGATGCTTTCCAGAATCCCATGGTACAATGTTCTTTAAAAGCGGCCATACTACAGAGCATACTCCCATGTACTTCATAATTGGGGAAACTCCATTTAATGGTTTCTGAGGCTTCCGGACAGGCCTGGAAGATTAATTTGCGAATTTTCAGGAGGATGGGTTTGGCAAAGGGTGCTGCTTTTTCTATATAAGCATCAACCCGGGCATCCATATCTGGCATAGTCTGGTATTTTATTCAACAATTTACCTAAAGCATTCAAATTTCTTTCTTAAATTATAGCATTGTCATCTCCCACACCAGCACTCAAAAGAACACTCAGTCCACTTCTCCTTTGGGGTTTGGGGGTGGGTTATGTGATTTCCGGAATGTATTTCGGATGGAATCTGGGCCTGGAGCAGGGTGGCACCGGCGGACTGGCCATCGCAACATTTTTTGTGATCATCCTTTACACCACATTTACATTTAGTTATGCGGAACTGGCGGCTGCCATCCCGAAAGCCGGTGGTGCTTTCGACTATGCCTACCGGGCGATGGGAAGGGATTTTGGATTTATCGCCGGGATGGCGCAAAACATTGAATTTATATTTGCACCACCGGCCATCGCATTTGCCATTGGTGCCTATTTCAATCTCCTTTTTCCCCAGATTCCCATCGTGGCGATTTCCATTTTTGCCTATATTTTGTTTACGGCATTGAATATGTACGGAGTGAAAGCTGCCGCTATGTTTGAGCTGGTGATTACCATGCTGGCTGTCGGTGAATTGCTGTTGTTTGCGGGCATTACCCTACCGCATTTCGAAATAAAAAACATACAGCGAAATGCACTTCCGCATGGTTGGCAGGGAATACTGGCAGCCATTCCCTTTGCCATCTGGTTTTTCCTCGGTATTGAAGGCGTAGCTAATACCGCGGAAGAAGTGGTCAGGCCGCAGCGTACACTTTTCCTTGGATTTGGATCTGCGATACTAACACTGGTTATTTTATGTGTACTCATATTTTTTAGTTCCATCGGTGTGCATGGCTGGGAAGCGATCGTGTATAAACCAGATGGCTCTGCATCGGATTCGCCGCTGCCCCTCGCACTTGCACAGGTAACCGGCAGCAACCACCTTTTATACCATTTGTTGATTACGGTCGGCCTGTTCGGATTGATTGCTTCCTTTCACGGACTCATACTGGCTGCCGGCAGATCATCGTATGAGTTTGGAAAAATAAAATATGCACCGGCGATAATCGGTCGTATTCATCCCAAATTCAAAACCCCTGCAAATGCCCTGCTGGTGAATATGTTCATTGGCATCATCGCATTACTCTCCGGCAAAACTTCTGAAATCATCACCATTTCGGTTTTTGGCGCATTGACACTTTACATTTTGTCCATGATTTCTTTATTGCGTCTGAGAAAAAAGGAACCGATGCTTCAACGGCCTTTCCGGGTGTCCTGCTATCCGTTTTTTCCAGTTACTGCCCTGGTGATCGCCAGCTTATCACTGATCGCCATGACGTTTTACAATTTTAAATTGGCGTTATTTTATATTTTGCTGCTCATATTATCGTACGGATTGTTTAAACTGCTGAAAAAGCAGGAAACCCAATAAATTTTACGGAATGGATCACAGGGAAATTCTTCAATACGTAAAATCGCATGCCGCCGGAAAAGTAAAAATTGCGATCACGGACATCGATGGAATTTTACGGGGGAAGTATATTTCAACTGAAAAATTTCTTTCCATTGCAGAGGCCGATACCAGTTTTTGCGATGTAATTTTTGGATGGGATATGTCGGATGCCGCATATGACAATGCCTCCTATACCGGCTGGCACACCGGATATCCGGATGCGGCAGCCCGCATTGATTTAGCCTGTTTCAGAAAAATTCCCTGGGAAGATGATCTCCCGTTTTTTCTGGGTGAGTTGATTCAGAAAAAAAACGAAATATCGGTCTGTCCAAGATCGCTGTTGAAAAAAGTATTGGCGGATGCCACTTCGGCTGGTTTTCTTCCGCTCTTTTCACAGGAATTTGAATGGTATAATTTCGCGGAGACGCCGCAAAGCATCCACGACAAACTGTATAGAAATCTGCAGCCGCTTACGCCCGGTATGTTTGGCTATTCCATTTTGAGAGGTAGTCTGCAGAATGAGTTCATGAAAGACCTTTTCGATTTACTCACACGCTTTGACATTCCGGTCGAAGGCCTGCATACCGAAACCGGACCCGGAACTTACGAAGCAGCCATTCAGTATTCCACTTTACCGGAGGCGGGTGACCGGGCTGTTTTATTTAAAACTGCCGTAAAAGAAATCGCCTACCGGCACGGCATCATGGCTACGTTTATGGCAAAAGTAAATGAGAACCTGCCAGGTTGCGGCGGTCACGTTCATCAGAGCCTTTGGGATGCAGAGAGAAAAAACAATCTTTTTCATGATGAAAAAGACGCTGCGAATATGAGTGAAATCCTGAAACAATATATAGCCGGTCAGTTACTTCTGATTCCACAGATACTTCCTTTATTTGCTCCCACGATCAACAGCTACAAACGTCTGGTAGAGGGCGCCTGGGCACCTACAACGCTTACCTGGGGTATTGACAACCGCACTGTAGCACTTCGTGTTTTACCCGGAGGCAAAACTTCCTGCAGGCTGGAAACACGGGTGATCGGTTCCGATGTGAATCCATACCTGGCGATGGCAGGCGCACTAGCTGCGGGACTTTATGGAATAAAAAATAAACTGGAATTAAAACAAGTCGCCACAGTTGGAAACGGATATCTGGATCAAAGCAAAAGCCGCCTGCCATCCACCCTGGAAGAAGCCACAAAAATGATGAAGCAGTCTCTTGTCGCAAAGGAAATACTGGGTGAAGGATTTGCCGACCACTACACGCGCACCCGTGAATGGGAATGGCGGCAGCATTTAAAATCTGTTACGGACTGGGAATTAAAAAGATATTTTGAAATTATTTAGACAACTCAAATGAATTATAATAAAATCGTACAATATAATTTCCCTGCCGTCATCCGGTTTGGTCCGGGCTCGGTGAAAGAATTGGGACCTCATCTCACTAAAAACGACCTCAGCCGGCCGTTGATTGTAACAGACCCCAACATTTCTCAGCTGGATTTTTTTAATGAACTCATAAAAGACTTGCAGGGAAGAAATATATCGGTTGAAACATTTTATGGTATTCATAAAAATCCGGTAAAATCTGATGTTTACAGGGGAACTGAAATATTTGATGAAGAAGAAAGGGACTGTGTGATCGGCATCGGTGGCGGCGCGGCTCTCGATGTGGCCAGGGCCATTACCCTTCGCATCCATCACCGGGAAGATTTGTTCAAATACGATGATTTAAAAGGCGGGGATATATTTGTTACGAATGACGTTCCTCATTTCATTACGATACCCACTACGGCCGGAACAGGGAGCGAGGTGGGAAGAAGCGCCATCATTTCAGACGATGAAACGCATCAGAAAAAAATTCTCTTTTCTCCCAAACTGCTGGCAAAAATTGTTTTTGCCGATCCACTGCTCACCATGGACCTGCCTGCTCCGATTACTGCTGCCACTGGTATGGATGCTCTTACCCATAATATGGAAGCCTTCCTGGTTGATATGTTTCATCCCATGTGCGACGGCATTGCATTACAGGCGATTTCATTGATTCATGATTCCCTGGAGAAAGCGGTGAACCATCCTGATCTGGAATCGAGAAGCAAGATGCTGATTGCCTCTTTAATGGGCGCTGTGGCTTTTCAAAAAGGCCTGGGCGTTGTGCATTCCCTTGCCCATCCCCTATCCTCTCTGCTGGATACCCATCACGGGCTCGCCAATGCCATCAATATTCCTTATGGAATGGAATATAACATCGCGGGCTTCGAACATAAATTTACCCAGATAGCCCGCGCACTGCATTTGAAAGATGAATCAGGGGAAGCTGTTGTGCAATATCTTTTCAGTTTGAATGACAAAATAAATATTCCCCGAAAACTCAGTGCCATCGGTGTAAAATTGGAGCATGTTGAAACACTCGCGGATCTGGCCCTTGCAGATTTCGCCCATCCCAATAATCCAAAGCCGGTTAGCCGGGCAGATTTTAAAATGCTATATTTAAAAGCGCTCTAGCGTTAAAACATACTACTGATATGCAAATCATCAATCCCGCAACAGAAGAGGTTCTGCAGGATATTTCAGAAGACAATAAAAATTCTCTGGACATCAAATTTCAATTACTCAATAAAGCACAACCCGCATGGCGTGCGCTGGGCATCATTCAGCGTGTAAAAATTATTCAAAATTTCTCCGCCCTGTTGGAAACACAGATTGAAACACTTGCTGCCGTATTAACTTCGGAGGTAGGCAAACCGCTTCAGCAAAGCAGAAACGAAATCAATGGCGCGAGAACAAGAATAAAATGGCTGTCGGAAAACGCTGAAAAATATCTGGGCGATGAAGAGATGACATTGTCGGAAGGACTGGAGGAAAAAATCTCCTATGAACCGTTGGGCGTCGTATGTAATATTTCTGCCTGGAATTATCCATGGCTGGTGGGCGTAAATGTTTTTGTCACCGCTCTGCTTGCGGGCAACGCAGTGATGTATAAGCCATCTGAATTTGCTACCCTGACCGGATTGGAAATTGAAAAACTGCTGAAACAATCCGGTGTACCAGCCGGCGTTTTTCAACTGGCATTGGGGGCAAAGGAGGTGGGAGAATTATTATTGGATCTTCCTATGAATGGATATTTTTTTACGGGTTCTTACAAAACAGGTAGATATATTTATCAAAAATGCGCCGCTAAAATGGTTCCCTGTCAGCTCGAAATGGGAGGAAAGGATCCGCTGTATGTGGCAAATGATATTGCCGATATTAAAATCGTAGCAGCAGCAACAGCAGATGGAGCATTTTATAATAACGGACAAAGCTGTTGTTCGGTGGAACGAATTTATGTAGAGGAGAATATTTATGAGGCATATCTGGATGAATTTACGAAAGAAGTAAAATCATGGAAACTGGGTAATCCTACGGAAGATGGCATTTATTTTGGGCCACTCGCAAGAAAACAGCAACTAATTGTATTGGAAAATCAGGTCAGCGATGCCCAATCCAAAGGCGCCCGAATTTTGACAGGCGGCAGGCGCATAGCAGGGAAAGGATATTATTTCGAGCCTACCATCGTTGTAGATGTTAATCATGACATGCTGTTGATGAAGGAAGAATCATTTGGACCCATTATTGGTATTATGAAAGTAAAAAATGATGCGGAAGCTGTCCGGTGGATGGCATATACTGAATATGGATTAACTGCTTCCGTCTATAGCAGCAAAAAAAACAGAGCAGAAAATATTCTTGTTCAAATAAATTCAGGATCGGGATACTGGAATTGTTGCGATCGCGTGTCGGCGGCACTTCCTTGGAGCGGTAGAAAACATTCCGGTTTTGGTTCTGCCCTTTCGCATGCGGGACTTCATTCTTTTGTGAGGCCCAAAGCATGGCATCTGCATGGCTAATTTCGACATCGGATTAAACCTTTCCAATATGTCAACCAGTAAAAAAATCAACTGCCTGATCGTAGACGACGAACCGCCGGCGCTGGATGTTCTGAAAAAATATATTGAATCCATTCCCTCCCTGCAACTTGCCGGCTCCTGTTCCAATGCCGTTGACGCACTGGCCGTGATTCAAAAGCAGTCCATCGATTTATTATTTCTCGATATTCAAATGCCCCAGATTCTTGGAACTGATTTTATCCGCACCCTGGCCAATCCTCCAAAAATTATATTTACGACGGCCTATCGGAAATATGCCGTGGAAGGTTTCGATCTGAATGCGGTGGATTTTCTTTTAAAGCCGATCCCCTTCGAGCGATTTCTGAAAGCGGTCAATAAGGTGATGAATACCTCCATTCAGCAGACAAACTATCTGGAATCAAACAATAACGCTGAAAAAGAACCGGTTGAATCATTTATACATTTCAGAGCGGACCGGAAGATTTTAAAAGTTGCACTGGATGATATACTATATGTTGAAAGTTTGAAAGATTATATCCGGGTAGTAACAAAAAACAAGACATTTTTGACCAAACATTCCATTTCCTCGCTGGAAGAAAATCTCCCTGCTTCATCATTTATCCGGATTCATCGCTCTTATATAATTTCCATCAACAAGATAGATTTCTTTACGAGCGAACTGGTGGGAATCGGAAAACAGGAAATACCCATCAGCCGGATGTATCGTCATGAAGTTGAAAAGGTTTTGAAACACGACTAATCATTATATTGTGACAACTGTCTAATTATGATCAGAAAGCTGTTATCCGGGGAACATTCAGGAAGACATCAGCGGGACGATAAAAAAAATTACGAGATTCAGCGAATAGAGACTTTCAGTGACGGCGTGTTTGCCTTTGCTGTTACGTTGCTGATCGTTTCGCTGGAAGTTCCGAAGAGTTTTGAAGAATTAAGCATCACAATGCGTGGATTTTTCGCCTTCGGTCTCAGTTTTTTAATACTCATCATGATATGGAATGAACAGCACCGGTTTTTTCGCCGCTTTGGAATGGATGATCTCGTTACTACTTATCTGAATTTTGCGCTGCTTTTTATCGTGCTGTTTTATGTTTACCCGCTGAAGTTTCTTTTTACAATGATTTTTAGCGACAGCATCTATGGTACGAATAAAGGTCCCATTGAGGTAACGCAGCACCAGGTACCGGAGCTGATGATGATATACGCAATTGGTTTTATGGCCATCTATACATTGTTTTTTCTGATGTACTGGCATGCGTACAGAAAATCGCAAGTGCTTGAACTGACTGACTATGAAAAATTTGATTGCAGATCTACCATGTTTAAAGAACTGATCATGGTGATCATTGCAGGGTGCAGTCTCATAACAGCTTACCTGTTAAATTATGAATATGCGGGTCTTGCCGGCTGGATATACATGCTGCTCGCTCCGGCCATTACCATTTATTTTTCGAGGCGAAACAAAATAAGAAAGAAATTATTTCCCCTGGCGCCCAGGTCGCAATAAAAAAATCAACGACAGGTATTTGAAACCCATCGTTGATTTCGCAAATAAATTTCAGACTACCTTAATGCCAGCGTTACGCCTCCGCTGCCAGCGTGAATATCAACCGGCGTGCCTCCTCCGTTAATGGTTCCGCTGATGCTTTGTTTTTCCATGGAACCGCTGAAATTATTCATTCCTTCTGTTTTTATTCGATCTCCATGAATATCCAAATCCAGCCCTTTTCCTTTTGGAATCTGAAGATGAACACTGCCGCCTGAATTATTCAGCTTCACGTATTTGCCTGTTTCAAGAATTTCAACATCCATATCGCCACCGCTGGTGGAGGCTTCCAGGCTACCACTAACAGAAGTCATGGAGATATTTCCACCTGAAGTGTGTGTAACCAATTCACCTCTGATCTTTTCCGCATCTACATTCCCACCGCTGGTGCTTGCACGGATATTTCCGTTCAGGTCAGCCAGTTCAATGGAACCACCGGATGTATTGAGTCTTATTTGTCCTGAGCAATGTCTGGCCTCAATGCCACCACCACTGGTTTCCAGATCAATGTCTTCTTTTGAATCAGAAATATCAATTCCCCCACCGGATGTACGACCGTAAATTTTTCCAGTTAACCCTTTCAGATCCAGACCGCCGCCACTGGTATTAAAATTCTGTTCACCCTTCAGATTGGTTATACTAATTCCGCCGCCACTGGTATTCAGATGCGTGCCACAGTTAGCGGGAACAAAGATGTTATAAGAAATACTGATCTGATTATTCCAGTTGTTGAAATTTCTTTTGGGCTTTGCCGTTGCAATCAGTTTATTACCAGAAACAGTTACAGAGAAATCGTAATCTTCAGAAAGAATTTTGGTGATTTCTTCCTTCGTATAGTCGTTGTGCCGGCCATTGCCATTGATATACACTTCGATTCGCGCTTCGGAAGGACTTACCCCTGTCACCTCAATGCCTCCGCCGGAAGTCTTGGCTTCCACCTGATTAATGGCATCTCCCGTTAAAGACTTATTCAGGTAAAGCAGACCAGAGGAATGTTGTCCTTTCGCAAAAATTCCTGAAACGACAAATAAAAAACTAAAAATAAATTTCATGATCTGAATATTTAATGATGGTTGAATTTTTAAAAACTATAAACAGTTAAAAATTTTCAGATCATTGCATGCCATCCGGATGCCAGATCGACAACTAATTAACAATCAAACAAATAAACCTGGAATTGCAATCGGCACTGCCCGTTTTTGATACGGTGTTGTTCGTTTTCAAAACTTCCGTCCCTGGGAAGGACGGACTACATTTAAAATTGTTGCATGGCGGGGGAAGAAAGTCTGGAAGTCTGGAAGTGTGGAAGTTTGAGTGAAGAAGTGTAAAAAGTCTGGAAAAGTGAAAGCAGTTTTAAACACCTGCACTTCCAGACTTCCACACTTCCACACTTTCTAAGCTTCTTTGGAATGCATGAAGCCGGAAATTTTATCCTGTGCGGCCTGGAAAAAATCACCACCCTTTGTTTTCGCTTCTGCCAGAAACTCAGCGC
>Ga0206961_1109_pt1 | contig 19151 bp, 14 predicted proteins | sample Alteio_BWOrgHeat_30_FD_153238 | JGI IMG/M metagenome (GOLD analysis project Ga0206961, IMG submission 153238) | Enriched cells from forest soil in Barre Woods Harvard Forest LTER site, Petersham, Massachusetts, United States -... | ecosystem: Environmental > Terrestrial > Soil > Temperate forest >...
ATTATCATACAAAATGACCGACCAGAAATTTTTCTCGTGGATGCCCGCGGGTAATATGATTTTATACGTTTTTGCGCCGTCGAAATAATTTTTATTAGCGTCTTTTGAAGCCAACAGATACTGTGAGCCAATGCCTGGTATGCGCATACACATGGCAGGTGTTATTCCCGTGTAACCGATGAAAAAAGTTGTTCTCGCATTCAGCGTACGGGCACCCGTGGGAGGATTGGGTCTGATACCTTCCTTAGTTACCATGGGAGGTGGGGTTTCAAAATCGTATCCGCCAACGAACAGCATGTTTGTCCAGCCGGACCCGGGATAGTAGTCATATCCCTCGGCCACGCGCGGGCTCATATTCAGCATCCGGGCTGTGGCTCCTGCCACTGCGGCCGCATCTGTAAGAATTTTTTTCATGCGAGCGTCGGGTGCAAAAGGCTGGCCTTTCACAATGCCGATCGAGGCGATCTGACCCATTAATTCGGGATCAAGGGTTCCGGATGGTTCTTCCTGTACCAGCTTATTCAACATTTCATAATAACTGTAGTCACTGGGCGGAATGGTGTTGAATGACTTGCCACTGGCTTCTACAAATTTGGTTTCAGGAATGGCCGGATCCATGGCTAATTTCACCGTACCGGTAAGGGCCTCAGCGATGCTGGTTCCCGCACCACCCGCTGTATAAGGATATATTTTCAATGTTTTTTTAACCAGATCCGCGGTAGCTTTCGGATCATTGTTTACCATAAAAGAACGACCGAGATACAGGTCACGGACAGTTTTTGAATGGGCAATGTAGTAGCCACCCTGAGGAAGCGGACCATCATACCCGGGAGGAACAATCAGATATTTTCCACCCGCACCACGATCCGGTCCGGGCACACCGGCGTCGGTTATCCAGTTAAACCACATATCGTCGATCGTGCTCAAGGTCATGGGCGGTGTTTCGATCACCATCGGGCCTTTCGACAGGTTGATCATGCCAACATAATAGATCACGTCTGCGTTCGCCGTCAGGAAAAGAGATTTCGAATCCATCAGATTCGAAAAAATAAGAAAGCTATTGTCTTCCGCGCCTATGCTTTTAAAGCCCTCTCCGGCTGCATAAGTGGAAGCGCCCTGATAGGTATTCAGGAATACGTTTTGCGCATGAAGAAAATCAAGATTGTCATATAATTTTTGTGTGGTAGAGGCACTGGGTGCGCCGTCTTTAAAATCCATTGTCCCGATGGACGTGGTTAATTTATCCGGAATGGTAAGAGATACCGGAATGGGATTGTATTGCGCAAATAACGAACTATTTGCCAAGGCCATGTTCAGTGCAGCGATCATTAATTTGTTCCAGTTCATAGTTGGTTAATTTTGGTGATTATTGTGCATTATTTTGGGTTTCCTGTGTTTTCTGCATCAGCGCTCTTTCCTCTGCAGGACTATTGGGTTTCAAAGTGAATGTCACTTTATTAATCTTACCTGTAAATACAAATGGTAGCTTATACTCTTCGTTTACACCGGTTCTGGTGTCGGAACCGATATCAAAAGATTCATCGATGGTTAACACGAATGGAATGGTGTGTGGTATTTTTTTCGTGTCAACGACTTTCTCATCAATTGACAGTATTCCTGTGCCCCCTTTGCCGAATCCAGGCCCATCATAAGTAAAATCAAACCTAAGACTATGCCTTCCCGACGAAAGAGTTGTACTGCCCGTCCACTGGAAATGCGCAAGACCCAACAGGTTATAGGAAAAGACGGGTATCCCTTTGGCGAGATACAATCCATACCCACCAAAGCGTCCGCCGTCGGTAACAATCATTCCTTCGTTACCGGTATTTGTTACTTCAATCTCTGCATTGATGGAATATGATTTGGCGAGTATATTAGGTGCATCACTATTGGGTATACCTGTTAACCGGTTGGCATAGCTGAACACATTCCGTCCTGCTGTATAACTTGGTTTGGGTGCCAGAAGTCGCGGCAGGACCGAATTATCCATTGGAAATACCTGGTTCTTTGAAGCCTGCACCAAGAAAAGTTCTTTCATTTCAGCCAGTTTCTCGGGCATCCTGGCGGCGAGATTATTATTCTCGGAGAAATCTTCCCTGATATTATATAGCTCCCAATTGTATCCATTGACTACATCGGGAAGTTTGCCTACTCCCATTAACCAGGGACCTGCTGCCGGAGTTGTTGTCGCTACCCATCCATCCTGGTAGATAGCCCGGTTGCCCATCATTTCGAAATATTGCGTGACGTGTTTGGAAGGCGCAGTTGCGTTTGCTTTATCAAACGTGTAGGCCAGACTAACACCATCCATTGGCTTTTGTGCAATACCGTCAACCATGACCGGTGCGCTTATACCCGTTATGTCCAGAATGGTTGGCGCAATATCGATCAGATGATGAAACTGCGTTCTGATGGAGCCAGTGTCAACAATATGTCCGGGCCAGCTGATGACCATGCCCTGACGTGTACCACCAAAGTGGGAAGCGATTTGTTTTGTCCATTTAAACGGTGCATCAAATGCCCATGACCAGGCAACAGACATATGGGGCGTGGTAAATTCAGATCCCCACTGATCATAATATTTCATTTGCTCTTCAACAGGAACGTCAATTCCCTGAATAGATGCCAGGTCGAACGGCGTTCCAATGGTAGAGCCTTCTGCGCTGGTCCCGTTGTCTCCGCTGATATAAATCACGATCGTATTATCCATTTCTCCGAGATCCTTTACCTGCTGAATTACACGGCCGATTTCGTAATCTGTATAAGCCACATAGGCCGCGAACACTTCCGCCTGATGGGCAAACAATTTTTTTTCCATCGGCGTGAGATCCTCCCACAATGGCAGTTTGGCACCGCCGTAATCCGCTTGACCTGTTGGCCATGGCGTTAGTTTCGTATCGGGCGGAATTACGCCCAGACGTTTTTGATTTTCATAAATCATGTCCCGCATTTTATTCCAGCCCATATCAAACTTCCCCTTGAATTTGTCAATCCATTCTTTGGTTGGCTGATGTGGTGCATGGGTACCTCCCGGAGCATAATAAAGAAAAAACGGTTTGTCGGGAGCCACTGAATGTATCTGTGTCATGTAGTTGATCGCATCATCGGCCATACCGGTGGTCAGGTTATATCCCGGCTTCTCGAGCCAGGGGAATATTTGCTGATGGTCCCGGAATAACCAGGGTGTCCATTGATCAGTTTCGCCACCCATAAATCCATAAAAGTAGTCGAAACCCATTCCGCTTGGCCATTGATCATATGGACCTGATAGACTATAGAGGTATTCAGGCGTGTTATGATTTTTGCCAAACCAGGAAGTAGAGTATCCATTATCTTTTAATATGCGACCGACCGTTGCATTATCTGCACCAATGATGGCATCATAACCGGGATAACCAGTAGCCTGTTCAGCGATTACACCAAATCCAACGTTGTGATGATTTCTTCCTGTAATCAGTGCTGCTCTGGACGGTGAACACAATGCACTGGAATGAAACTGGGTATAGCGCAGACCGTGTTTAGCCAGGCTGTCCATCGTAGGTGTCGGAATGACGCCGCCGAAAGTACTTGTAATTCCATATCCCTGATCGTCTGTCATAATGAGTAGAACATTCGGTGCACCTTTACGGGGAGTAACACGGGCCGGCCAATATGTTTTTGAATCTTTTGCATTCAAATTGATTTCTCCTTTAAAAGGCGGCGCCGGATTTGGAAGATATTTACCATCAGCCGTAATTGTAGCACTCGGCGATCCGGGCACACCTGTTGTTTGCTGAGCGATCAGAGATTTTGCTGTAAAGAATAAAATTCCGGCGGATAGGAAAATTATCTTCTGTCTGGTATTCATTGTACAAGGTTTAATGTGTAATGGTTAATGTTATTATTTTTTTAAAATAAATTTTTATCCAATATTGCAGTTCGGTTATATAGCGAATCATTTCGCTTCCATCTTCTTTAATTCATTTTCATAAGTTGCAAAATCCGGATCATTTTTCTCTCTTGCCATATTGACGGCTTTTGTTTCCCATTCTATGGCTTCCGGTTTTTTACCCGTCTTCATCAATAAATGTGCGTAGGTATCTATACAGGCATAGTCTTCATTTCCGACCATTGACTTTTTACTCCACTCCAGAGCCTGGGTGATCAGACCGGGTTCAGCACAGTTTTCAAAAACTTCCCAGGCATACTGATTGAGTTGTTGATAAGAAGGTCTGTCACTGTAGTTCTGCATGTAGTAAGAGATCGCGGGTCCGTACGGAATCCATTGTTTATTATATTGGTAAAAATTAACCTTATTACTGGCCATTACCTCCTGAGCATATTTCGGATACTTTTTTTCCAGGCCTGACCGAAGTAAGGTCCAATCAGGGCTTGTAGCCAGACTATCCGGCGCTTTTGAAAAAAGTGAACTTTTTAGTTCGTCTTTTGAAATCAGGTAAACAATAAAGAGAGCCGACGTGTTTTTGCCCATGACGGCATCCACCTTTTCAGGTTCCTCCATCATCAAGACAAAGCCTTTGTCTCTGGTTGACTTTGTGTAAGAAAGAATTAACCTGATATTTTCTTTCGTATATATGTCCGGGTTTGTTTTCAAATACTCATCAAAAACCAATTCCCCGTTTTTTTTATCCATTGCCTGGTGGGCCATTTGGGCCAGATCAAACAGGAAAGCAGGAGAACGATCACCCCTTTCAAACCGTCGAAGCTGTGTATAATATTGTTTTTCCGGCTTCAACGCGTCTTCACCATTGATGATAAATTCTTTTGCTGGTAAGTAACCGACAAATTTTTGAACGAGCTCTCCTTCCGGATTAAAAACCAGGTAGGTTGGATAAGCCAGTACCCCGTATTTTGTCAGGAGCATATGATTGTCGTTATAACGGGCCCTTATATCTTCATTGTCTTTGGCAGAGCTGTCCATCTGGGCCTTTACGCTCACGTAATGTGCATTGTAAAAATCGCCCACTTCCTTTTGTGGAAATACCTCTGAAGACATTTTCTTACAGGGACCGCACCAGGTGGCATAACAGTCTACAAAAATAAATTTATTAGACGCCTTTGCTTTCTCCAGTATGTTTTTCCAGCTTTCATTATGATAAAATTGCATACCGGTATTCTGCGCCCGTGAAAGCACACAGATCAGAAAAAACAGGGATGTGAAACTGATTCTGTGTTTAATATTAGATTTTATCATTGCCGTTCATTGTTAATTAAATATTTCTTTTAGCTTCTTATCGAGCGCTTCGCCCCGCAAATCCTTGGCTATAATATTACCCTGCGGGTCGATCAGAAAATTGGCGGGAATATTATCAATTCTTCCATAAGCCAATGAGGCCACATTATATTTTCCGGTTAAGGAAGAAGTCTGAGTCCACTGTCCGGTACCGTCATTATGAATGGCTTCCAGCCAGGCCTTTTTTGTGTCAGCCTTATCGCAGGAAACAGAAAATATGGTGAAGCCCTTATTGCCGTAAGATGTGAAGGCGTCTTTTAGATACGGACTTTCGGCCCTGCAGGGGCCACACCAACTGGCCCAGAATTCCAGCAATACATATTTTCCGCGAAAAGAAGACAGCCTTACCATTTTACCCGTTGTATCTGGCAGCGAAAAGTCGGGTGCTTTATGACCGGGGCGGACGGCTATTTTTGCAGCCAGTTCCTTTCCGATCCGTGTTTGTCGTTGAGCCTCCGGCATCATAAAAAAAATTTCTTCCTGTTGTTTTGCATATTCCGGCAGCCATATCGATGCTATCACGTCCATAGTGACGGGCGAGTTCAGGTGTGATTTGGCGTAAGTGATATTTATCTCCATCATTTTACGGAGAATAGCTGTAGACTGCTTCTGAAATTCCTGGATTGAAATGCTGTCTTCCGGGCGCTTAATTTCCTCAAATAATAACCTGAAAGAATCTCTTTGCTGATAAACGGCCGCAAGTGAAGATTCATCCTTTTTCAAGAGAATCTGCCAGCCTGCATATGCCTCCTGACTTTTCGATCCGGTAACCTTTAGATGAGAAAATATTTTATCACTGACAATTTCTACAACGCCCGGGTCAAGGAAAAAACTACCATAGTTATGTTGATCAAAATCACCTGATAATACCGTCAGATATACCAATTGCGGCTCTGTAATCTGACCTGCGAAATAATATTTACCATTTTTTACAATACAGGTATCTGTCTTCAACGTCGAATCAGGCCAATATGAAAACATTATTTTTTTAGCAGGAGTTGCGACTTTCGACAAATCACCCGTAATCTTAAAATCCTTTTTTGTTTGAGCGGATAACATTCCGAAAAAATGAATAAAACAGATCATCAAAATGATGCTTAGTCTGCATGTATAAATTTTATTTTTTTTCATTTTATCAATAGGAATTGACTTTATTAATATCCTGGTGTCTGTGTCAGTTTCGGATTGAGTGAAAGTTCATTCTTCATTACCGGAAACAGGGCTGCTTTTTCCGTCCAGGTAGTTGGTTTTGCAGCCTTCATTGTGGATTGTATAATACCCCAACGACTGAGATCAAACCATCTCGTAATGTCTTCTGCAAAAAATTCCTTCCGGCGTTCATCCATCATTCCCTGAATCACTTCTGTCTGTGTGAGGCCATGCGGCAAGTCTGCAATGCCTGCTCTTTCTCTGATCAGGTTGATATCATCTATTGCATCATCAAGTTCATTCAACTGGGCCCTCGCTTCTGCGCGAAGCAGGACCACGTCGGCAAGCCGCATTAACACCTGCGCCTGCGGATTCGCCGGAGGATAGGTAAACTTATTAAATGCATAATTGGTTCCGTCAAAAACTGTCCACGCGGGAAGTCGAAGATCATCCGGACCATATAAACTCAGCAGACCCGGAGTAAGCGTCACAATCAGCCCTCGGTCAAAGAAACTACCAATGATCGTACCTTCATAATAAGTTCCGACATTAGACACCTGAAATATTGCCTCAGAATTTCCGGTGGTATAAACATCCACAGGATCTTTCACGAGTGCGTAGCGGTTTGAACCGATGATTGCATCAGCGGCTGTTTTTTCCGCCGCCCAGTCCTTTTTATACCCATACATTCTCGCAAGCATGGCATTGGCTGCATGCTGGTTAAAAGTAAAATTATCGCTGCCCTGATCCGCAGTCAGATGATCCCTTGCAAATAAAAGGTCGCTCATGATGGCTGTATCTACCAGTGTTCGGGATACACGGGGAAGTACGGAGGTCTGATTCACATCTGTACCCAATGGCAGCGGTACGTCGCCAAACAAATTACTCAGGATAAAATAATAATACGCGCGCGTCAACCTGGCCTGCGCCAAATAATTGTTTTTCTTTTCTTCTGAAATAACTGTGCTTCCGGTTACGCCTTCAATAAAGCCATTTGCCCGGCCAATAGCCAGATAGGGGCCTGTCCACATTTTTCCCAGCGTTGCATCCGTGGAGGGATATATATTTTGATAGAATTCATCATATTCAGGACTGCCATTGATCGCATCATCTGCAGCAACCGCAATGTACTGATCTACCACTCCCCAGGGGTATTCACTTTGACTTGAAGGTTCATTTCCAAACGCAAACTGATACAAACCCGTCATCGCGGCATCGATGGTTGCCGTGCTTGCATATACCTGACCGGCTGTAATCTTATCATCCGGTGGCGGAATTTCAACATATTTCTTACAGGAATTTCCAAATACGAACAATAGAAGGAGTATGACAAAATATTTTATAAAATAATTCATAATTAATAATTGATAATTACAAGTTCGCTCTGAGCCCAAAAGTGACTGTCTTTAAAATCGGAACATTATAGGTAGATTCAGGATCTATATAAGTATAGTTCGTAAATGTGAGCAGATTTTGCGCCTGCGCATAGATTTTAACATTGCTGAGCTTTATACTTCTTGTCCATTTTGCAGGCATCGACCAGGTCAGCGCCAGTGTCTTCAATCGTATATATGAATTATCCACGTAGTTAACGGAAGAGCTAAACGCATAATCAAGATAACTCTGGCCTGGAAAACTGGGTCTGGTCGGCCAAAGGACGGGCAATGCCGCATCCTGTCCGGGTTTAGTCCAGGCACCGTTTATCATTACATTTGCGGTATTGGCCATGGATCCGATTGGGCTTCCGTACGCGCTGACAAATGAGCTGGTGGTGTGTGAGTAATTAAACTGAAAAAATACATTAAGCTCAAAACTTTTGTAATCAAAGATGTTTCCCAGGCCTCCGAAACTACTGGGATCCAGATTGCCGATATACATATAATCTCCTGGATAATTCAACGGTGGATTTGCTGCATTAGATCCTGAACCGTCCGTGATCGTTCCATTCGTTGTGTAGAACAACGGTGCTCCATTTTCCTTTGAAATACCGGCGTATTTATTTTCCTTCACCAGCCGGATGGATTTTCCCACTTCGAATGTATTCGCATAGGGAGAATTTTCCAGGTTCGGAAATGACAAGAGAATATTTTTTGGCAGGGTCAGGTTGAAAAAAGTCGACCATTTGAAATCCCTGTTTTTTATGTTAACTGTATTCAGGGTAAATTCCCAGCCTTTGTTTTGAACAATTGCCGGCAAATTCCCGGTATAACTCGCGAAGCCTGCCTGCGAAGGCAAGGGTATGGCGGTTAATAAATTTTCACTTTTATTATTAAAATAATCTACAGTAAAAAGGATACGGCTTTCAAAAAATCCCAACTCCAAACCGATATCTCCCTTGTAGGTTTGTTCCCATCTGTAATTGTTGTTATTAATCTGAGAAGCATAAATCCCTGATATATTATTATACACATTGCTGGTCGGTGTATAAAAAGAAAGATATTGATAATCGCCGATCTGATCATTTCCGGTCAGACCATAACTACCCCTGATCTTTCCGAAATTTAAAACAGAGCTGCCTGTCTTGAAAAAGGATTCATTGGAAAAAATCCAGGCGGCACCGGCAGACCAGAAGTTCCCAAATTTATATCCTTCGGCAAACCGCGATGATCCATCTCTTCTGAAACTTCCGTTTACAATATATTTATCCTGCCAGTTATAGGTGCCACGCAGAAAAACAGATTCATATTTATACTGGCTGTTTCCCGACGACTTATTATCCGTGCCACTGGCAGCTCCGATATTGCTGATCAATGCGTCGCTGGAAAAATTATATCCGGTTATATAACTGTAATCCGTATTTGTGGACTGCCAGGTTCCGCCCAGCATCGCTTGTAGTTTACCTTTCCCTAAATGCGTATTATAATCCAGTTGTGGTTCGGTTACAAAAGTGGAAACGGCGTTTGTCAGGAAGTTGGCAAGGTTTGTCCGGTATCCGGCGTTTACGATCTGATTTACTGCGGTGGACGGATAAGCCTGAAAGCCATCCTGGGTTTGTTTGGTATAACCCACACTAACACCCGCTTTCAGATTGGGCAGGATCAGATAGCTGAGTTTTGTATTAGCGAGTATATTATCGGTATTGTTGGTTGTATACTGATACAAACTATAATATGGATTGGTAACGGGAACATCATCTGTACCAGGATATACGCCGCCCGTACTGTCGTAGTGCGGAAGGTTTGGAGAAGTTTTAATCAGATCTGCTGAAAACGCGTCACCTGATTTACGAAAATTCTCATTTGAATACGTAATATTCGTACTCATCTGGAAACGTTTGTCAAGCGAATTGTTTTCAATATTTGCATGCATACTTGCACGCTTATCAAAATTGTCGCCCCAGACGATACTCTTATTATAATTATATGCACCGCTAATCAAATAACGAACGCGTTCATCACCACCGGAAATACTTGCCTGGACGTTGGTATAATTTCCTGTATTACCGATCACTTCCTTCTGCCAGTCTGTATAAGCGGTCTGGCTCCACAGTTTCAGATCAGGCGCATTTACCTCCGTTGGCGTTATTCCGCTGTTCTCATATGCCTGGTTACGCATGGCCAGGTATTGTGATGTATTGAGCATGCCTTTCACGAGCCTCGCTGCCTGGCTGAAACCGGTTGAAGCATCGATGCTCAGGGTGGCAGCACCTGCTTTACCTTTTTTCGTGGTGATCAGCACAACACCATTCGCTCCGCGCGAACCGTACACTGCTGTTGCATCCGCGTCTTTCAATATGCTGATGCTTTCGATATCACCCGGATTGATGCTGTTCAATGGATTGTTCGCGGCAAAATCATAGGTGGTATTATAAGGAAACACCACACCATCCACAATAAAGAGTGGATAGGAAGTGGCGGAGAATGCCGTATTCTGACCCCTTATTTTAATGTCTATCGGTGCACCAGGTTCACCATTCGCAACAGTCATTTCCACACCTGCCACGCGGCCCTCCATCGCCATCAATGGATTCATTACGGGTTGATTGGCAATTTCGGCTGATGTAACGGTTCCCATCGAACCGGTATTTAACCGTTTGGAGGTGCTTCCATATCCGATGATCTGTACGTCGTCCAGGATACTTCTTTTGATTTGCAGGGTGAGGGTCATTGAAGTACGGTCACCGACCACGGTTTCCATTTTTTCCACATTCACGGCGGTAAAAATTAATACCGTATTTTCTGAGGCATTGCTTATGGTGAATTCGCCTTTTTCATCTGTTACAAAAACCTGTTTGGAACCCTTTACGGTAACTGTAATGCCAGGCACCGGCTGACCATCCTGATTGACTACCTTTCCCTGAACGACATGAGCATTCTGATCAGCAGTTATGGAAACAGCGTATTTTTCTTCACCCGTACCTGATTTTACTACGATCGTGTTAGATATGAGTTCATAGGTAAACGGCTGATCCCGGAAACAACTCCTGAGAACATCGCTCAAAGGCGCATTGGCCACATCTATATTGATGAGCCCGGCTTGAGCCATCAGGTCATAATCATAAAAGAACTGGAATCCGGTTTGTTTGAAAACTTCTTTGAATACCTGCTGCATGGATGCCTGTTTTAGGTGCAGCGTTACTGACTGGGAATAACTGTTAGCGCTAACCTGCAGCAAAGCGGTAAGAAGGACAAGTACAGTGAGTTTCATTCTAAAAATTAACTTCTTAAAGCAGTGTGTTTCGATTCGGGAATCGAATGTCTGTAAAATCATAACTTCGTCCAGTTTGGGTGATTTGAATAAGCAGTCCTTTGCCGGTTTGTTTGTAAGGGTCTACCCAAATTCCGCCAGTAGTGTGTCACCACTGCTGGCTTTTTTGTGTATACCATGCTTTTTTATTTCATGATGAAATGTATAGTTTCTTGCCCTCCAGTTTGAATTTGATACCCCCCGCTTCCATAATTTTCAAAACTTCCTTTAAATTTTGATCACGCTTAATCATACCGTTAAACCGCTTTTTCGAAATGGGACTCACGTAAATGACTTCCAAATCATACCACTTGCTGATTTGGCGCATGATGGTCTGAATATCTGCCTGTTGAAAGTTAAAATATCCATCTTTCCAGGAAACGATGTTATCGGTATCCACCGCTTTTCTAAGCTCTATGTGAAGGTTGAAAATAATTTCCGCCTGTTGTCCGGGTTTCAGATCCAGGTGAGTTATTGAATCAGTAACCCGGACAGCCCCTTCTAACAAAGTAATCTTCTGCGTTTCTTCATCCGGATAGTCGTTGATGTTAAAGTGCGTGCCCAAAACACGCACTTCTGAATTACTGGTTTTCACAATAAAGGGCATAGCAGGATTTTTGGCGACTTCCAGATAAACTTCACCTGTAACTTTTACACTTCTTTCCTTTCCTGAAAATGCCGTTGGGTATTGAATGGAAGAAGCGGCATTTAGCCAAACCAATGTACCGTCAGGCAATTTCAGTTTGTACTGCCCTCCAATGGGCGTTGTCAGGGTATTTATTTGTTCGGTTGGTTTTTCGCTCAATGCATTATAGGCAAGTTCGCCGTTGTTTAATTTCGTAATACGGGCGTTACCCTGCTGAGCGATAAGTCCCACTTGCGCGCTGTCCAGCAAAATTTTTGAACCATTGCTGAGGGTTAATGTAGCCTGAGACCGTCCCGGTGCCCGATCGTTTCTGCTTAAGGCACCTGAAGGATTTGCATTCCTCGAAATAGGTAATAAAAAATAAGACGCACCTGCCAGCAAGATCAGGACAGCGGCTGCAACAGACCACCATATCTTTCGCCTTCCCATTTTTATAACCGGTGCCTGGACTCGTTTTTGGCCGATGATATTGTCGAAAATCCTGTCTCCCTGAATGGTCGACAGCGAATGGGTTTCGGGCATTTTATTCATCCATTCTTCCAGTAACCGTTCTTTTTCAGATTCCAGGTCGGTATCCGTCAATAAAGACATCAGTTCTCTTTCCTCCTCCTGACTGGTGCCGTTACGGAGATAAAGAGCAAATAATTCTTCTAATCGTTGTTTTTTCATATATTAAAATAGCTTCACTCGAGCTATGGATTTAAAGAATGCTTTATTACCAGACTATTGGGAAGGAAGGCCGGGGGGGTGAGTGGAAAATTATTTTTTAAATAATATCAGAAAAGCGACCAGAGCAGGAAGACCGGATTTATCATGAACGTAGATGCGTATGCTGGAAAGCGCCTTATGCATATGTTCCTTAACCGTATGGACAGAAATGTTCAGTGTACCTGCTATTTCCTCGTAACTGAGATTTTGCTGCCTTCCCAGGATATAAACGTTTTTCTGTTGAGGTGGCAATTGCTGTATGGCTGTCTGCAGAATCTGCTGCAGTTCACGGTTATCCACAGTCATTTCTGTCGTGTTTGCAGCAGGTTGTATGTTTAATGAAATGTCTTTAAGAATTCCTTTTTCCAGCGCCAGACGCCGGAGATGTGTACTGAATATGTTTTTGGCGATGGTTTTCAGGTAGGCCTGAAAATAGTCGACTTTTGCAAGTTTTGGGCGATTGGTCCAAATCCGGAGAAATACTTCCTGGGTAATCTCCTCGGCCAGGAAGTCAGAACGGGTAAGATAAATGGCGAATGAGTAGATTTTACCGGTATACTGATTAAATATTTCCCGGAAAGCCACTTCATCCCCTTCTGATATTCGCAATAAAAGTGCTTTTTCCTGGCTACCTGAAAGGTTTTCCATTTGAACCCAATATCACCAATTTTCGTTAAAATCAGATAAAATGACCCATGGAGGATTTGCGGGTTTTCTCATTTTTACAAGTTGTCCAATACCTCGATTAAACATTCCTTTAAGACCCAGACGATGCGACAGAAATCCTCCCTGCATGAGCTGCAGATTTTAATGATTGATAATCCTGATCTGTTTGACGGTCGTAAGAAAATCCAAACCTCACCATGGCATCTTCCAGGGCAGGGTTATTACCGATATAACCAGAAATCATAGCAGCATCGCCGGATTTTGCATGCGCGAGTGCAAGTGCCCATGCGCATAATATACAATACGTCGAAAAATTTTCCAGCTTCACTTTGGCGGGATCAAATTCAACGCCGCCCTTCATATCACGCAACTGTCTGACATAAAAATGCACCCCTTCGAATTCTCCCCATCCCAGAAAAATATCCGGAGCCGCCTGTATCAGGCGCTGACCGGATACCACACGCTGCCCGTGATTCGGATATTTTGACTGACCAAAATAAGGTTCCAGCACGGAAGGCTGTGCTTCTTTAACCTGAAGAAATAACGGATCAGCGGAACTGTTGCCTGTTAAATAAATGATCCAGCAGCGGGTACCCACACTGCCAACGCCCACCACTTTTCTTGCAACATCTGTAATCGAATAGTGCCGGAGGAGATGCTTTCTCTCATCCCCCAGTGACAGAAAATAGGATTGAAGTATTTCCTGCAGGGTTTCCCCGATGGGTCTTCCGGATAACGAATGGGTTGCTTTGATAATAAAAGGTTCATTGATCCGTATCTGTATCTTATTGTCCACCAGATCCGTCATTTTCCCCAATACCTGCAGATGGGTACGCGCTCTCGCTTTATCTGTTATTTTTTGAAGACGTTTTTGTTCGGCTGGTGTAAGTGTTTTAAGAATCTTATCTTCTGTTATTGTATTATACCACAATTCCATATTGCCTTTATTCGCAAATTTTTTCATCCGCGTACGATAGGAATTCACGGCGGCCCGCACTCCGGCTTCACCTGTTTCATTGTCAGCTCCTAAAAATTTTCCCGCAGAAATAATACTGGCCACCAGTCTTTTCAGATCCCACTCCCACGGCCCCGGTAATGTTTCATCAAAATCATTGATACCAAATATCAGGTTGCGTTCTGCGGAAGCAAAAACGCCAAAATTTGCGAGATGCATATCTCCGCAGGTTTGAACCATCAGTCCGGAGTTTGGCGAGGAGGATAAATCCCTGGCCATGATGGCGGCCCCGCCACGAAGAAAAGCAAATGGTGAAGTGAGCATTCTTGCGTAACGTATGGGAACAAGATCCGGCAGTCGCGATTTGGCCTGCTCTTCCAGAATAGAAACCGGGTCCGGGCGGTCCTTTGCAGGACTATAATCTCCCAGTGCCGAAACAGGAAACTGAATTCGAAGTGCTTTGCCGGCAGCCATGCGCTGTTCGACGCTTAATTTATCTGTGGTCAGAATGGGTGGAGGGGTTGACATATTTTCGTTGATGGTTGACGGTTGGCGGTACAATTAATAATTAATAATTGACAATTGATAATTAATTAAGTCCTGCCTGTTTATTAAACGACCCAATTACCCTCTGACCCTCGATTTCATTTAACATGAGATCCAGTAATTCATTGAAATACCTGGCCTGGTTTTCATAGAGATCATTTTCACCCAGAATCAGATCCTGATTGTCTGCCACCCCATTCACGAATGCTTCATGCAACAGTTCAATATTTGTATTGGCCAGCTTCAGATTGGCGTCTGCATAACGGTATCGCTCAAACGCATTTTTTACCTGCACATAAGTCGATTTTTTTTCCTGCTCAAACTGGGTGGTGAACTGGTCCAGGTAATTGCGCGACTGGGAGGCCTGCAGTTTTTTCTGATCCACCGCGCGCTTTACATCCAGTCCGTTGAAAATGGGAATGCCAATGTTAATGCCTACATAGGAAAATGGCTGCCAGCGCTCTGCCTGGAATAAAGTGCCGATTTCATTGGCGCCCGGCGTATATCCGATCGACCCATCGGCGCCGACACTTGGGAGGGCTCTCGCTTTTTCAAGTTTGATGGCTTCATCTGCCAGTGCTATCTGCGTTTGCAACACCTTGCTTTCAATTCGCAAAGAAGAATTGCTTTGCATTAGTTGAAACATGATGGAATCTGCCCTGTTTACCACCTGCGGTATCGTAACCTCTCCTACCAGTATCATACTGTCCTGTTCCAGATAGTTCATCTGAAATTGAAGTGCGAGCAGCGCTTCCATATGTCCTTTTCTTACATTGGCGAGCTCTCCTTTCATTCTGTTTCCCGTTACTTCCACCCGGTTCACTTCGATCCGCACGCCGGCACCGGATTCAAATTTTATACGGGTCAATTCTGTGAGCGTATCGATCCGGGCAATATTCTGTTCGAGAAAGTGTGCCTGGATTTCCAACAATTTGTAGGTGCTGAACGCCTTATAAATGCCTGTAATCAGATCAATTCTGAAACTTGCGAGTTGCTGGGTTTGCAGCTGCTGATTTTGCAAGGCAATATTGTAGTTGTTGCGATAGGCAGGAGAAAAAATCAGCTGATCTACATTTAAAGACGGATACCAGGCATGCGTATATCCGATATCAACCGATAATGCTTTACCTGGAGGCAGTGATGGCGGAGCCAGTGGATTGCCTCCTTCGATGGTAAAATTTCGTTTATCGAAATAATACTGAAGTGCGGAAGCCAGGTTTACTCTTGGCAGGTACGACCCTTTCACCCTTTTCACGCCGATCGCTGCGATCGAAGTATCTTTCGAAGCGGCGCTCAGCAACTGATTGTGATCATACGCATACTGAATACAATCGGTGACGGAAAATTTTTTTTGAGCCCGGGTTGCCATTGCAACAAACAGGATCAAAAAAATAAGACATGATCCTTTTTTCAAAATATCAGGACTCCAGTTTTTCACTCCCGGTATTTTTAAAAGTTATAAAATCCAAAATCCACTGATAATTCCGAATCGTCCATAAAATAAACAATACCACCGTCAGTATTAAACTGATGATGCATCCGACAAAAAGGGTTTCACTGACACTCAGAAAAAACGATTGTAGTTTTACCATACCGGTCACACCATTGACCGCGGCATCATAAGCCTGATCCGCATCGAGACCGCTGCCCTGATAAAAGGCTTTTAATCCGTTGAGTCTTTCCTGAAATAATGGATTGCCTGGATCGGTAAAACCGATCATGAGATTGAAATTGCGCACTTTTTCCAGATCCAGTAACCTTCCCAGATCTGTGGCCGTGAGCGCGATTCCCAGCGTAAAGGCAACGCTCCTGAAATTGGCTACTTTACCGGCGAACTGAAGCGGAACGCTTTTTACTGCCAGCACGATCACGGAAGTTGCAATCATGCCCGCGCCGGCCATTCCAACCAGAGCCGGCCTTATGATATTGTCGAAACTAAATTACGGATTCAGTCGCGACAAACTAAAGCCCATAAAAGAAACTGCCAGCAGACCAGCGATCATCAGCCAGAAGGGATTGAATTTTCTGGCAAGCAGGATCAGTGTAATGATCAGGGAGGTAAATATAACCAGGCATAAAAAATTAAAAAAATGCAGCACATCATGCATCGGCATTTGCAAAATGCCGCCCATCAGTTTGGCCAGCAGGGAAATATTAAAAATAAAAAAAGCACCGGCGAGATAAGAAATGATCAGGGCGATTACAAATCCCGGATATTGCAGCAGCCGGGTATCGAACAATGGTTTTTTATGCAGGAAGCCCCGGATAAGGAGAAAACATACAGACAAAACGACGATGATGGAACAGATGAGAATTTTTTGTCCCCCTTGGTATTGTTGCCTGAAAAGCACCAGAAAAAAAAGACTGACAATCAAAATTGAAAACGGAATCAGGCTGATCCAGTCATCCTCTATTTCTTCATTCGTCTTTTTTGCAGGAACTAAGAAAAAGGAAAAAAAGAAAATAAACAGGAGGACGGGCAGGCTGATGAGATAATTGAACTGCCAGCCAAAATCATCCGTAAACAACCCAGTCACTAGTATGCCAAGACAAAGTCCTCCAATGTTGGCTGCGGTTGTGTAGAGGGCACCCAGCATTTTTTGTTTGCCTTCATAGGTGGAAAGAAACATCTGCGTGGATACGGCAATCATAAATCCGTTGCACAAACCGGCTGCGATTCTTGAAATCAGCAGTATATTAAATTCAGTTGCCCTGAAAGAAAAGGCGGTGGCTATGATCAGCATCAGAACCGAGCTAAAAAATAAATTCCGGTTGCCCAGCCATTTGATGAAAACGATACCGGCTATGCTGGTAATGATGGTGCCCGACTGAAATCCACGCAGCAGCCAGGTTGCATCCTGCGCTGTGACTCCGAAATAACCCTGCACATATCCGAAAGATAAACTTTGTCCCAGGAAATTATATCCGCCCACCACCAGACAGACAAAGAAAAAAATTCGTACGCTATATTGACCGGTTATTGTTCGCATGGCATCTTCATTGGGTTACGACTACGCTGAAACCTGGTCGCAATAATTTGTGTGCGCGGGCAGAATCTTCAAACCTCACTTTTACCGGCACGCGCTGCGTCACTTTTACAAAGTTTCCCGTCGCGTTATCCGGCGGCAACAGGGCGAATTTGGAACCCGTAGCGCCGCCAATGGATTCTACCGTTCCATAGAAAAAATCATTCGGATAGGCGTCTGCAATTATTTTTACCCTTTTTCCTATTGGAAACGCAGCCAACTGGGTTTCCTTGAAATTAGCGGTTACCCAAAAATCATTGGCTTCTACAATGGAAAACAACTGGGCACCGGTTCTTACCATCTGTCCGCTTTGAATTTTACGTTTTGAAACGTGTCCGTTAACAGGCGCTTTGATGATGGTGTAGTTGATATTTTGCCGAATGATATCAATCTGGTTGGACTGGGTAATGATATTCTGTCTGGCCAGTTCAGTTTGTTTTTTGGCATCTTCCCATTTGGCCAGGGATTGTGTTTGCCGCTCGAGGGCGCTTTGTAGTGCAATGGTATTTTTCTTAAAACTTTCTTCGGTGAATTCAAACATCTGAACAGAGACGATGCCTTTATCTTTTAATATTTTATTGCGTTCATAATTGCTTTCGGATGTCTTCAAAGATACCTGCTGTGCTTCGATGTTCTGGGCCGCTAATTTTTGATCGAGCTCGGCTAAATGCACACCTACTTCGGCACGGGAGAGACTTGTTCTGGAAGCAGAAAGGCTGTTCGTGGCCTGTTTTAATTGCAAATAGAGATCGGCTGTATCCAGCACAGCCATCACATCGCCGGCATGTATATATTGATCATCATCCACATGAATGGCGACTACAAATCCATCGGTGCGGGCCATCACCGGTACGATGTTCGCGTCTACCTGGGCGTCGTCCGTACGGTTTTTATCATCATAATAGTTAATGATCAGCCAGTAAATGACGGCCAGTGTACCGGTGATCAGCAGAAGGATCAATATATTCCGAAAGGCTGTTTTCATAATGTGTAGTGGGTATATTTCCGCATTAAATCTGATTACCCAGTGCGGCTTCTTTTGCCGCCTTCTTCTGAGCCTTTTTTTCGGCGCGCTTTCTTTCCCATTCTGTATGAGATGAAATAATTGTTTTGCCGGCTTCCAGAACAAAAATCAGGTAAATGCCCACGCCAATAAAAATATATACAATATTAAATAAAACGCCTACGGTGGTTTGCGGCGCCTGTTTGTAAGGACTGTTCATCGCCAGGGTTCCCACGGCATAAGCCAATGCACCGATAAATGGTCTTTTTTCCACCAGCCAGAAAAACATGGTACCGACGAGAATCAGAACAAAAAGCAGAAATCCAAGTGTTCTGAATACTTTGTCGTTTCTGAGTCGTTTAATAATGTCAAAAATAAATTTACCGGCCAGCGCAAGTTCGATTAACATGATGTTTGATTTTTAAGGTATGAAGTTGTTCATTCAATTCAGTTTTATCCATTTCTCATCAATTTCGGGAGGAAACAACAAGCGCGCAATCAGCACCGTCCATCCCGTTTGATGCGACGCTCCA
>Ga0206961_1110_pt1 | contig 18510 bp, 19 predicted proteins | sample Alteio_BWOrgHeat_30_FD_153238 | JGI IMG/M metagenome (GOLD analysis project Ga0206961, IMG submission 153238) | Enriched cells from forest soil in Barre Woods Harvard Forest LTER site, Petersham, Massachusetts, United States -... | ecosystem: Environmental > Terrestrial > Soil > Temperate forest >...
AGTGAAAAGATCTGGAAGGACTGGTTGCAAACTTCCAAATACGAACCAATCATTAACGTTGAAAATAAAAAATACAGTCGCGGCGGTCCGTGGAACCACGACACAATTGGCATGCTTGCTTTGGATGGCGCCGGTAATTTAAGTGGTGCCTGCACGACCAGCGGCATGGCGTTTAAAATGCATGGCAGGGTAGGAGACTCACCCATCATAGGAGCCGGGCTTTTCGTAGACAATGAAATCGGATCGGCCACATCAACCGGCGTGGGAGAAGAAGTTATTCGCATCGTGGGATCTCGCCTGGTAGTTGAGTATATGCGTCAGAGCATGTCTCCCCGGGAGGCCTGTAAAAAAGCAGTGGAAAGGATTGTTCTCAGAGACCCTGTAAAAGCCAAAGATCTGCAGGTAGGTTTTCTTGCTATGAAAAAAGACGGAAGTTTTGGAGCATTCTGTATTCAGAAAGGGTTCACCTATGCAGTTCGTTCAAATACAGAAGAAAAAATTTACGAATCCGAAAGCTGGTTTGCGTGATGGAGAAAAATGTATTGGAGATCTGTTGTTATAACCTGGAATCTGCACTGATCGCTTCAGCTGCCGGTGCAGACCGGGTGGAACTCTGTGCAGATCCGGGTGCCGGTGGAACAACGCCCGGCATCGGTCTGATTAAAACTGTCCGACGTAAAATAGACATCGAACTTTACCCGATCATACGCATCCGGGGAGGAGATTTCCTATTTTCCGACGAAGAATTTGAAGTGATGCTTCATGAGGTGGAAGCGTGTAAACAAGCCGGCTGTGAAGGGATTGTGTTGGGCATGTTGTTGCCCGACGGACAGGTAGACAAAACACATGTTTCCCGGCTGGTTGAAAAAGCGTATCCCTTGGGGGTTTGTTTTCACCGCGCGTTTGACTGGGCACGAAATCCATTTGAAGCGATGGAAGATATCATCAAGCTGGGTTGCGAAAGAATTCTTACTTCCGGTCAGCAACCGACCGCTATGATGGGATCCGCACTGATCAAAGACCTGATCATCCAGGCCGACGGAAGAATACAGATTATGCCGGGCTCCGGCGTGAGGGCCGGAAATATCATCGATTTGAAGAAGGAGACCGGGGCAAATCAATTTCACAGTTCAGCCCGCACGTTGCGAAGAACTTCCATGGAATTCATTCACCCTTTCATGACGGAAGATCAATCCACCGTAATGGCGGATAAGAGCGAGATAGAGGAAATGGTTTATAAGCTTAAAGCCTAAACAAGCTTAAAGCCTAAAGCCTAAAACCAATACATTACTTCATGGGAAACTAATTCAGGGATTGAATCAGCATTTTATTGATGTCAGGAGTTTTAGGCTTTGGGCTTTAGACTTTAGACTTCTCAGACGACCTTAGAAATTTTCAAGAGATTGGTAGGAAGATGTTCATCAACAGGCAGACTTCCCGTATTGATTATCACGTCTCCTTTTTTTATAAAACCTCTCTGCTTGAGAATTTCAGTCAGATCAGCCACAATCTCATCCATACTTTCCTCTTCAGCATAATGGAATGCGCGCACGCCCCAACTGAGACTCAGCTGATTGATAAGTGTTTTTTCTTTTGAAAATATAAACAACGGCGATTTCGGGCGATAGCTGGATAACATAAAACCGGTATAACCGCTTTGCGTCATACCGATCAGCGCATTCGCCTGTGTATCCTGTGCCAGCTTACAGGCATTATAACAAATGGCGTCGCTCAAAAATGAAGGAGAATGGGGCTGGGGTTCCAGTTCATCTTCCCTGTTATAATGATAATCGGTTCTTTCGACTTCCATGATGATCTTACGCATGGTTTCCACAACCAGTGTAGGATAATTACCTGTAGCGGTTTCCGCACTCAGCATCACTGCATCAGCACCTTCCAGTACGGCATTGGCGACATCTGTAATTTCACTCCGGTTGGGCTTGGTCCGGTCAATCATACTTTCCATCATCTGCGTGGCAACTATTACCGGCTTCGCGCGATGAATGGATTTTCTAATAATTTGTTTCTGAATTAGCGGCACTTGTTCTACCGGCAGTTCCACGCCGAGATCACCCCGGGCAACCATGATGCCATCCGATTCCAATATTATTTCCCGGAGATTGGTAAGTGCTTCGGGCATTTCAATTTTCGCAATGATTTTTGTTTTGCTCTTCTTTTGATTCAGCCTGTCCCGCAAGCCCGTGATATCGTTCACGCGACGAACAAAAGAAAGCGCTACCCAATCCAGCTTCTGTTCGATAATAAAAGCCAGGTCAATTTCATCTTTTTCAGTAATAGCAGGCAAAGAGATCTTCGTGTCCGGAAGATTCAGACCCTTCTTGGAAGAAAGTATTCCACCGAGCTTCACCTGGACTTTTACATCATGGTTTTTTTCAATGCTCATTACTTTTACTTCGAGTTTACCATCATCAATCATAATGATGTTTCCGATTTTTACATCTTCATGCAGATTGGGATAGGAAACATAAATTCTTTCTTTATTTCCTACCAGTTTGGTATTTGTAAAAGTTAATATTTCGCCTTCTTCCACCAGCATACTGCCACCTTCAATTTCTCCAACGCGCAGCTTAGGTCCCTGCAGATCTCCCAGGATGGCAATATTAAAAGGTTCAGAAGAATTTATTTTCCGGATATGTTCGATGATTTTTGCTTTGTCCTCATGACTTCCGTGAGAAAAATTCAAACGGAAAACGTTTACACCGGCTCTTACCAGCGATAACAATTTGTCATAAGTATCACAGGCAGGCCCAACCGTTGCAACAATTTTTGTGCGGTGAAAAGTATGTTCGAGTCCGGCCTTCTTGTCCATCTGGCCGTAGATATACTTGTCGATGTTTTTTGACATGCTATTGAAAGTGAGAGTTAAAAGTTAAAGCTAAATCATTTATTATATAAAAAAGCGTTCCTCGCTGCGGCTCTGAGTCTGAAAATCAGGAGGCCAGTATTTTTATTATTTTCAACCAGTCGTCGCTGATTTTTTGTTTGGCTTTTACGGCTTTTTCCAGCGGTGTGTAGTGGATCTTATTGTTTATGATACCCACCATTACATTGAATTTGCCCTCCAGCAGGCATTCAACCGCAGAATACCCCATACGACTGGCAATTACCCGGTCAAGGCAACTGGGAGATCCGCCCCTTTGAATATGACCCAAAATACAAACACGTGTATCGATATTCGGGAGACGTTGTTTCACGACCTTGGCCACCTCTTCTGCTCCTCCATAGTTGTCACCTTCCGCAACCACCACCAAGTTCACCAGTTTCTTTCTTTTTTCTTTTTCCTGGAGTGAGCTGACCAATTCTTCAATATCCGTTTTCCGTTCCGGAATCAGGATATTTTCAGCGCCCGTGGCAATACCACTGTGCAGCGCAATATAACCAGCATCCCTGCCCATCACTTCGATTACAAAAAGCCTGTCATGAGCATCGGCCGTATCCCGGATTTTATCAATTGCTTCAACCGCTGTATTCACTGCTGTATCAAAGCCAATGGTGAAATCAGTCCCGGCCATATCTTTATCGATCGTTCCCGGTATGCCGATACAGGGAATTTCAAATTCTGAACTGAATTTATGAGCACCCCGGAAAGAGCCATCACCACCGATGATGATCAGGCCGTTGATTCCCAGTTTTTTCAGGTTGGAATAGGCCCTGGACCTGCCTTCATATTCAAAAAATTCTTTGCAACGGGCAGTTTTTAAAATGGTTCCACCCCTTTGTATGATGTTGGCCACGCTCCTCGAATGGAGTGGTATGATGTCATTTTCAATAATACCACTATACCCCCGCATGATGCCGAATACTTCCAATCCGTTATATATTCCTGTGCGTACTACTGCCCGAACGGCTGCGTTCATTCCCGGCGAATCACCACCGGATGTGAGCACCCCGATTTTTGAAACTTTTTGTTGCATTAATTAGAAAAGGGTTGTGTTTATTGAATCAGTTGCAAGCAAATGACAAGATCTGTGTAATTTTTTTAATGTTTCTGAAACAAGTCCCAAAAATAGGCATTTGAATTGAATCCTCATGGAGTAAAACAGGTTAATTCATTGCAATCTTTATAAATGGATTTCAGCGATCATGCATCTCGCGCTTCCGCCACCGTTTGTTTCAATTTGCTGCAGAGAAGAATGCAGAACCCGGTTATATTTTGTCAATTTTTCTTTTTGTTCCTCAAACAGCGCATCCCAGGCAGCGCTTGACATTACCAGGATTTTTTCCCCGTTGTTATTTTCCAACTGCAGCATATTTCCGGCGAAATGATTCATCTGATCGATGCTGATTGGTATAATTTCTTTTCCGCTGTTCAGAATGGTTTCCGATATATATTTTTTTTCCGCCGGGTCCGGAATGGAATCCAGACAAATCACCACAAAGAGATCTGCCACACACATCATGACGTTGGTATGATAAATGGCCTGCCCGTCGTCACCAGACGCATGAAAAACGACGGGTTCATAATTTAATTTACTGCAAAAATCACGAAGCACATCCAAATCGGTACGAGGCGAAAGACAGGCATATGCCATTCTCTTTTCCCTGTCCAGCACCATACTACCGGTGCCTTCCAGGAACAGGTTTTTAGATTCGTACCCTGTCAAATCGATCAACCGGTCATAATGAAATTTATTCCTGATCACTGATATAACTTCTTCTTTTCTTTCTTTTCTCCGGTTGGGTGCAAACATGGGATAAAGGCAGTAGACCCGGTCTGAATGAAAAGAAATCCAGTTATTGGGAAAAATTGCATCCGGCGTATGGGGCAGGGGCGAATCTTCCACTACGGTCACATCCACTCCCTGTGTCCGTAAAACATTCACAAACGCATCAAATTCGGCTACGGCTTTTTCTGTCAGGTTTTCCTGATCACCTTTTATCTGGAAGCTATTGTTAACCGCCGTTTCCGCATTATATACAAAATGCAGGGGCCGGATCATTAAAACTTTGGAGGTGGTTTGCATATCGGGCAGTTAATCATTAATTTTCACTCTTACACGCTTTACCCGTTAAAGATCATCTCTCAGCAAAGGCATGCTCATACAGTGGAAGCCACCGCGTGCACGGGATAATTCTGCAGAAGGCATCAGGATCACCGTATCTTTTATCTGATCGACTTTCAATTCGCCTTCCTCTAACTTTTTAATCAGTTCGTGGGCGTGAATGATCTCAAACCCGTTTTCCCTGAATGCTTCAATCGTTTTGTCGTTGCGGTCATAACCGAGCACTACGCCTTCCTTCAGTGCAAGCAGATTGCAGGAATCTGTCCATTGTTCCCGGGCGTCAAAAGGGAATTCATTGTTACCGGAGAAAATAAATTTTATTTTACCGGTGCATTTCAAATCTTCTTTGCTTATTTCGGAAAGCAGGTCTTCCAGATTATCGAAGTGTATGGGATTCTCTATGTCTTTCTTCTTAAACTGAATGATTTTTAATTTCTCATCTTTTTTGGATCCCTCCAATGCTCTTTGAACCGAATCTTCATTTTCATGTGTCATGGATTTCTTCGAAAAAACACCCAGCATAACCCAGGCATCCTTTCTGACCTGTGTGAACACGGTATCAATGTGCATGTAATCCCTTTTCTTCGGAATCTTTATGACAGTGATTTTCTTCACTACATTTTTTTCGAAGAGAAGTTGTATAGCCTGATGTGCCGCTTCCATGGTCGTCCGTTCACTTACGCCGATCAGCAAATGATCCTTTGTCACCACCATCACGTCGCCTCCTTCCAGCGTTACTTTCCGGTCATCTGATTCTTTGGGTAATAAGAAATGATGGTAACCATCATTCAGTTCGAGAATATTATCCTGGTAATTCTTGAAAAATGAGTGATTAAAGAAAATATATTTGGCAATCAGTGCTTCCCGGGTACGCGCTTTCTTGGCCGGTTTATTCAACAATACAAATTCATTAATCACGATGCCGATATCACGTGTAAAAATAAAATTCGGAATGGGTGCAAATAACATACGGCCGCTTGCCAGCGTTCCGGTAATAAATGTTTTGGCCAGCGCAATCGGATTCAATTCTAGTAATTCCTTCTGGGTATCGTAAGAACAGTTTTCAATGGCACAAACAGATGCAGCGAGCTTAAGACGAATTTCCAGGTCTTCCAGAATTTCTGCCAGCAGCCACTGCAGTTCGATTACTTTATCAGAACGGAAAAAATCTTTGTGCTCCGGCTTATAGAAGTTTCGTTTATTTTTCTCCGCATCGATTGATTTGAGATTTCCCAGAATAAGATCCGGGTCGAGAAAATAAAGCAGCAGCTTGGTGTAGAAATCATATTCTTTTTTGCGGATTGTTTCCAGGTGAACAATGTCTTCGAATAACCAGTCCTGTGCTTTAGATGGTACCACTTTCCCCAATCCGCTGTCGGGACTATGCACTAAAAGACGTCTCAGCCGTCCGACTTCGGAACTTACTTTGATTTGATTTCCGTTTTTGCTCATATAATTTTTTCGGAGGCTAAAGGTAGCTAAACCCCTTTCGGCTTCAAAACCTAACACTTGTTAGTTTTCTCACAGTTATTCTGCTATTTTTGTCCAATCATTTTTTTTATATGGATTTTTCTTTCACAGAAGAACAATTGGCCATTCGTCAGGCCGCGAGGGATTTTGCCCGCCAGGAATGTTTGCCGGGCGTCATTGAAAGGGACGAAAATCAAAAACTTCCAAGGGAACAATTATTAAAGCTTGGGGAACTGGGATTTCTGGGAATGATGGTCAGTCCGGGATATGGAGGGGCGGGAATGGATACGGTGAGTTATGTACTCGCGATGGAAGAAATCAGCAAAATAGATTCCAGTGTATCTGTTGCGATGAGTGTAAATAATTCATTGGTTTGCTGGGGGCTTCAGACTTATGGATCATCTTTTCAAAAAGAGAAATGGCTACGGCATCTCGCCGCGGGTCAGAAAAACGGAGAATTATATATCGGCGCTTTTTTATTGAGTGAACCGGAGGCCGGCAGCGATGCCACGTCCCAGAAAACAACCGCTACTGACCAGGGGGATCATTTTTTATTAAATGGGACGAAGAACTGGATCACGAATGGAAATTCTGCTTCTGTTTACCTTGTAATGGCACAGACAGATCCGGCAAAGGGATCGAGGGGAATCAACGCGTTTATCGTAGAAAAAAATTCACCGGGTGTTTCGGTGGGAATCAAAGAGAACAAACTGGGCATTCGTGGAAGTGATACGCACAGCATCGCTTTCATGGATGTAAAAGTGCCTAAGGAAAACAGGATAGGGGAAGATGGATTCGGGTTTTCTTTTGCCATGAAAACTTTGTCCGGAGGGAGAATCGGTATCGCTTCCCAGGCATTAGGCATTGCTTCCGGGGCCTACGAACTGTCACTCCAATATGTAAAAGAAAGGAAGGCCTTTGGAACTGAAATTAAAAATCATCAGATTATTCAGTTCAAGCTGGCAGACATGGCCACCCGTATTGAGGCAGCGCGATTGCTGTGTTTAAAAGCAGCCAGGGAAAAAGATTCAGGGCTGGACTATGCCATCAGTTCGTCTATGGCGAAGGTATTTGCGAGTGAGACGGCCATGTGGACAACTACAGAAGCCGTACAGATACATGGAGGTTACGGCTATGTAAAAGAATATCATGTTGAAAGGCTGATGCGTGATGCAAAAATCACACAGATCTACGAAGGTACCAGCGAAGTGCAACGAATCGTAATTTCGCGAAGTATTTTAAAATGATCTGACCGAATGAATACCACTGCTTACACTGAAATTACAGAACAATTAAAATCATCGGGTGTACAACTTCTCGCTGTATCCAAAACCAAAACAGTTGAAGAAATTCAGATGCTGTATGATTTGGGACAAAGGGATTTTGGAGAAAATTATGTACAGGAATTAATGGAAAAACAGACGGTTCTGCCAAAAGATATCAGATGGCATTTTATAGGCCATCTTCAAACCAACAAAGTAAAATTCCTGGCGCCTTTTATTTATATGATCCAGTCTGTTGACAGCCTTAAGCTTTTACTTGAAATTGATAAGCATGCCGCAAAGAATGGACGTGCCGTTCGATGTCTCCTGCAAATTTACATAGCCCATGAGGACACCAAATTCGGATTGAATGAATCAGCGCTCGATTCACTGCTGTTAACTGTGAATCAAAATCGACAGGAGGGAAGATTCAGTCATTCACCCATCTCCGGCTGTATGGGCATGGCCTCCTTGACAGATGATAAAATGCAGATAAAAGAGGAATTTAAACAGCTTCATTTATTATACGAAAAAACCAGGGCTGCCTTTCCATCCGATCCCGTTGACACGCTGAGCATGGGTATGAGCAGTGATTATTCCATTGCCATCGAATCCGGATCCACGATGGTTCGAATCGGAAGCCTGATTTTTGGGAAAAGAATAACAACATAGTATAAGAGTATAAGAGTATAGGGGTATAAGAGTTTTGATTAAATTCGCGCCAGATACCTAAATCATCATGGCGGAAATACAAGCGGAAGAGAGGTCACTGAATTTTTTAGAGGAACTTATTGAGGAGGATCTGAAAGCAGGCAAATATCAAAGCATTCTCACCCGTTTTCCTCCGGAACCCAATGGATATCTCCACATCGGTCACGCCAAATCCATCTGTCTGAACTTCGGACTTGCCTTGAAATACGGAGGTAAAACAAATTTACGTTTTGACGATACCAATCCGGCAAAAGAAGAAACGGAATATGTGGACAGTATCCTCGAGGACGTAAAATGGCTGGGATTCAATCCGGATCAGATTTTTTATGCATCTGATTATTTTGAACAACTATATCAGTTTGCGACGAACCTTATCGAAAAAGGTCTTGCTTATGTGGATGACAGCAGCAGCGAGGAGATCGCGGCACAAAAAGGAACTCCGACGGAGCCTGGTATTGCAAATAAATTTCGCAGCCGGTCCGTTGCTGAAAATCTGCAGTTATTCAAAGAAATGCGGGCCGGTAGATTTGGCGACGGGGAAAAAGTGCTAAGGGCCAAAGTTGATATGGGTTCGCCGAACATGCATATGCGCGATCCGATTATTTACCGGATCAAAAAGGCGCATCATCATCGCACCGGAAATGACTGGTCTATTTATCCGATGTATGACTTTGCACACGGACAAAGTGATTCGATTGAAAAAATTACCCACTCCATTTGTACACTTGAATTCATTCCCCACCGTCCCCTGTACGACTGGTTTATAGAAAAACTGGGAATCTTTCCTTCTCATCAGTATGAATTTGCACGTCTCAACCTGACCTATACGGTAATGAGTAAACGCAAGCTTTTGCAACTTGTCGAAGAAGGGTATGTAAAATCCTGGGATGATCCGCGTATGCCAACCATTTCGGGACTTCGCAGAAGGGGATATACGCCAGAGAGTATACGGAATTTTACAGACCGTATTGGTGTTCAGAAAAGAGACAATCTGATCGACGTTTCTCTGCTCGAATTCTGCCTGAGGGAAGATCTGAATAAAAATGCGCTGAGGAAAATGGTAGTTTTTGATCCTTTGAAAATCACCATCACCAATTACGATAACCAGGTTGAAATGCTTACTTCCGAAAATTATCCGGAAGGCGGGGAAAAGACGGGCAGCCGCGAGTTGCCGTTCAGCAGGGAGCTGTACATAGAAAAGGAAGACTTCATGGAAAACCCGCCTAAAAAATTTTTCAGGCTGGCACCGGGCAAACGCGTCCGCTTAAAAAGCGCTTACATCATTCAGTGTGATGAAGTAATAAAGGATAATGAAGGTAAAATTATTGAACTGCTTTGTAGTTATTTGCCGGAAAGTAAAAGCGGAACGGATGCATCCGGCATAAAAGTGCAGGGCACTTTACACTGGGTGAGCCGGGCTCAGTCGGTTCCGGTTGAATTGAGATTGTACGAACGGTTGTTTAAATCTGAAAATCCGGCCATGGATGCCGGAGATTTTAAGGAATATATTAATCCCGATTCCCTCGAAATTATTCAAACTGCCTTTGCGGAACCCTCACTCTCACTGGCGACTCATCAGGAGCGGTATCAATTCCTCAGAAAAGGTTATTTCTGTCTGGACAAAGACAGCAGTTCCGAAAATCCTGTTTTTAACAGAACAGTGAGTCTGAAAGACGCCTGGGCAAAAGAGATTAAAAAAGGCTGACAGATACTGGCGGATTCTGTTCCCTGATCCTGATCTGTCAGCTTTTTTCAGAATACACTAGTCTGGATTAACTGCCGGATTTTGCACCCCGCATTTGTTGCATGTTCTCTTTTCTCCAGTCTTTGTATTTAGCGAGCAATGAGTCACCCAAAACCGGCTGCAGCCGCATATCCGCCTGCTCTGAAATGCTTTTCATTTTCGTCTTTTTATCATCCTGGCTTAAAGAGGCGTCCTGATATACCGCCATGAATTGTGGTCGGTAGGACGAATTAATGGCAACAACGGAATCGGCCTGAACCGGTGTCATTTTCAGGTCAGAGATCAATTTTTGCTTCATTTGAGCTGCCCTGGCCGAGGGATCCCCGGATTGGGCGAAACTGTTTACCGTAGAAAGCAGGGCAAATAATACAAATGCGCCTGCTGCAATGCATTGTTTCATATTTTAAAATTTTAATTCACAAGTTTCAGTGCCAAACTTATGCCAGCACCTGTTAATTTATTCACTCTTTATTCAGACGGCAGGGATCTTTATACGTCTCCTTCCATTAAACTTCAGAACTTCTGTAAATTGCATCTATGATTCAATACCTGGATTTGTTGAGGCACGTGATGGATTACGGGCAACAGAAAGATGACCGCACGGGAACCGGGACACAAAGCTGTTTTGGTTATCAGATGCGTTTTGATCTGCAGCAAGGTTTCCCTCTGGTATCTACCAAAAAACTTCATTTGAAAAGTATTATCTACGAATTACTCTGGTTTCTGAAAGGAGAAACTAACATCGGATATCTAAAAGAACATGGCGTAAGAATTTGGGATGAGTGGGCCGATCCAAATGGTGAATTGGGACCCGTGTATGGAAAACAATGGAGAAGCTGGTCGGGTGCAGATGGCAGGCAGGTAGACCAGATCAGTAATCTGATACATCAGTTAAAAACAAATCCTGACAGCCGGCGTCTCATTGTCAGTGCCTGGAATGTGGCGGAACTTCCGGAGATGGCCCTGATGCCCTGTCATGTTTTATTTCAATTTTATGTGAGTCCGCCGGAACATCCCGGTGGCAGAAGAAAGCTGAGCTGCCAGCTTTATCAGCGAAGTGCCGATGTTTTTCTGGGTGTACCATTTAACATTGCCTCCTATGCGTTGCTGACGCTGATGATTGCTCAGGTCACGGATCTGGATCCGGGGGAATTTATTCACAGTTTCGGCGATGTTCATTTATACAATAACCATCGGGAGCAGGCCGTCCTGCAATTGGGAAGAACACCCAATCCACTACCGGATATGAAGTTGAATCCGGACGTTAAAAATATTTTTGATTTTCAATTCGAGGACTTTCAGCTGGAAAATTATCTGCCGCATCCGTCCATCAAAGCTCAGGTAGCTGTATAAATCATTCGAACATGAAGCTTTCCATCATTGTAGCCGCGACGGAAAATAACGCCATCGGGAAAGACAACCAGATGTTGTGGAGCCTGCCTGAGGACATGCGTTTTTTTAAGAATACAACCTGGGGATATCCCATCATCATGGGAAGAAAAACATTCGAAGCTTTGGGAAATAATCCTTTGCCCGGAAGGTTCAATATTGTTGTCAGCCGGCAACCCGGGTACCACACAGGGAACCCGGAGGTTCTGCAAGCGGATAGTTTGTCCGGGGCCATAGATCTGGCTAAAAAAACAGATGCAAAAGAAGCATTTATCGGTGGCGGCGGTCAGCTTTATAAAGAGTCTCTTTTACTGTGTGATACAATTTATATGACCCGGATATTCACCAAACTGGACGGAGATGCTTTTTTCCCCGAAATACCCACTGATATTTTTCAGCTCACGTTTTCGAGAAAAGTCGCGGCAGATGAAAAACATAAATACGCCATGGACTTTCAGACGTGGACTAAAATTAATTCGATTCCGGATCATAACTGATGAGGTTATATGTATTCCAAATCCCAGCTTGCTTTAAAGTGGTTTCAATATTTTGCATTGGCTTCCAATGGCAGGGGGCATGGCATCCATTCGCCGTTTGTATATGAACTCGTACGGGAAGTATTCAATGACGACCGTAATTATTATGCCTACAAACTGATTGAAACGGTCAGACTAAAACTTTTGCAGGATGATCGGGTTTTAACGGTGAAGGACCTGGGTGCCGGTGCCATTCAGCAGACAGGTTCTAAAAAAACTGTCCGTGAAATTGCCCGGACGGCGCTTTCCGAACAAAAATTCGGAAGACTTTTATTTCGTCTGGCAAATTTCTATAAAGCGCGTAATGTAATTGAAATGGGAAGTTCCCTGGGAATTTCGACTTCCTATCTCGCATCTGCGGATGCAGGCATCCGCATTATTACCATGGAAGGGTCTGATTCCATTGCGGGCATCGCAAAAGAAACTTTCCAGAAACTTAAACTCAATAATATTTCACAGGTTACCGGTGATTTTGAAAATCACTTGTCAACCACCATAGATGTAAATCCACCCTCGGATCTTGTTTTTATTGACGGTAACCATCGTAAGAAACCGGTACTGGAATATTTTGAAAATTTTTTAAGGAAAATGGCTGATGAATCTGTTATCATTATTCATGATATTCACTGGAGCCGGGAAATGGAGGAAGCGTGGGATACCATTCAAAATCATCCTCAGGTTAAAATGAGTATTGATATTTTTTCTGCAGGGCTGATATTTTTCCGCAGCGAATTTCAGGTGAAACAAAAATTCGTTATCCGTTTTTAATAAATTAATTCATTGGATTCCTATTTACTTCCGGAGTTTGTCAAATCTTTGAATGGGCTGGATCATTTTGATACTGAATCATTCATTCGTGTTCATGCTTTGGGTGAACAACCAGTTTCCGTTCATATGAATACAGTAAAGCCTGTTTTGACTGACGGAGGCTGGCCATCAGATTTTATTCATCCGCCTTTTGAACTGGCTGGAAAAGTTCCCTGGGCAGCAGATTCATATTATCTCTCTCAACGACCTTCATTTACACTGGATCCACTGTTTCATGCGGGTACATACTATGTACAGGAAGCTTCCGGTATGTTCCTGTCATTTGTATTAAGCCAAATAACAGATCTCACAAAAAAAATGAAAGTCCTTGATCTGTGTGCTGCACCTGGCGGAAAGTCCACATTAATACAATCGCTGATTTCTCCGGAATCGCTGCTGGTGAGTAATGAGGTGATCAAAACCAGGGTTCCTGTATTAACCCAGAATATGATCAAGTGGGGAAGGTCAAACGGCATTGTATCCAATAATGATCCCTCACATTTTAAAGAGCTCCCCGGTTTTTTTGATATTGTGGTCATCGACGCTCCGTGCAGTGGAAGTGGTTTATACAGAAAAGACCCGGAAGCCGCAGCTTCGTGGACGCCTGATCTGGTAAATCTTTGCAGCCAGCGTCAGCAGCGCATACTGGCAGATGCATGGAGTTGTTTAAAAGAAGGCGGCTATCTGATATATTCCACCTGTTCTTATTCGAAGGAAGAAAATGAAGATGTGCTCGATGTGCATATGCAACAATATGAAGTTGCTTCCGTACCCCTGTTTCCTGATCGTGCATGGAATATTGTAGAAACGATTTCGGAAAAGTCAGGTGCTTTTGGCTATCGTTTTTATCCTGATAAAGTTACGGGCGAAGGATTTTTTATTTCTGTCCTTCAAAAAACACATACCGGCTTAGAGGAAACCTTAAAAAATTACTCTTCCCGAAAATCCATGAAGAGCGGACCGGGCGGCAGATCGGGTAAAAATCCTTTACGGGTCTCCCGTTCTGCCAGTTTGCTTTTAAACCCCTGGATCCAGGCCGAACAACTGGAGCTGATAACCATCGGTGAATCCATTCATGCAATGACACCGGGTCTGTTGCATGACCTGGAGCTGCTGAAAAACAATCTCTATTTAAAAAAAGCCGGTATCCGTGTTGGAAAAGAAGGAGAAAATGAATGGATACCCGATCACGAGCTGGCTTTGGCAGATTTTTTGAATAAGGATTGTCCAACGCTAAATATTTCAAAATCAGATGCGCTTCTTTTTTTAAAGGGTGAATCTTTTGAAGCAGGCGTTTCCGGAAAAGGATGGCATGTAGTCTGTTACCGGAATCAGCGTCTGGGTTGGGTCAAGCTGCTGGAAAGGCGTATGAATAATTATTATCCGAAGTCCTGGCGCATCAGGCAATAGTTCATTTTAATATTTCATTTGCACAATTATTAGGCATCTTTGCGTTCATCCATAAATACCTGACATGAAAAACAGGATCGTTATTTTTATTTGTCTGATTTTATCCGTTTCAGCCGGTTTTTCCCAGGCCGGACAACTCACCATAGAGGGAAGTCCCGGTAAGTTCTATCTTTCTCATACGGTGGTTGCAAAAGAAAACTGGTACAGCATTGGGCGGTTGTTCAATTGTCCGCCACATGATATCGCCAGTTTCAACGATTTAAATTTTGACAAACCATTGGAAGTTTCAACTGTAGTACGAATTCCCCTGAGTGCTTCTAATTTTGATCAAAAAGATGTGAAGGCTGCCGGTGAGTCGCTTATTCCCATATATCATGTGGTAGAAGATAAAGAATGGATGTTCAAAGTAAGTTCTATATATAATGACGTTCCGGTAACCAGTCTGGAAAAATGGAACAAGATAAAAAGAGACGACGTAAAAAAAGGAACCTCCCTGATCGTTGGATTTCTTAAAGTTAAAACAGATCTTTCTCCATTGGCAATGGGTGTTTCATCTAATCCGGCTACCGGTGTTTCAGCCATTCCTGTAAAGAGCGCAGATCCTGTTTCCAATCAATCTGCAGCCGTTCAAACTCCCGCGAAACCTGCCATCGTTTCGACAACGGGTGCAGCAACGCCTGTGATCCCGGTTAGTAATCCATCCGAACGCGTGAATAGTTACGCCCTTACACATAGCAATGGTGGTTTCTTCAGCATTGATTACACTGGTGTAGGAAAGTCAGTTTCCGGTATGGCGGGGACATTCAAGAGTACCAGTGGGTGGAGTGACGGAAAATATTATGCATTAATGAATGGTGTTTCTGTTGGTACCATCGTGCGTATTACAGCTGCCAATACAAAAACAGTTTACGCGAAAGTACTGGGGCAGCTTCCGGACATGAAAGAAAGCGCCGGGCTTCTTATCCGTATCAGTAATGCTGCTTCTGCAGAACTTGGACTTGGTGAAGGGAAATTTGCTGTAGATATAAAATACTGACTTACTTCAACCGAATCAGGATCTGATCGGACCTGTTAATTTCCTGTTTGGAAATTCGGTTGTTCCATGATCTGAATAATATGTGGTAAAGATGAAGAAGCCCTAATGGCCACCGCCGTCTTCGGGTTTCTTGCAACAGGTTGGAAGTTTTTTGTAAGCTTCCGGGTCTGCTGCAACATCTCCCGCATCATATCCGATGTTGGCGATTGCTGTTTTAATATTTTCAATGGTGGTGCGGTCCCAGATATAGGTCACTTTACAGGTATGATGTTTAAAATCTACTTTCACCTGTTGTATCCCATCTTCCCGGGAAATATATTTTTCAATTCTGTCTTTGCACTGTTCGCACTGTACCGAGGGCACAGAAATGGTTGCTGTTTCCAGCGATCCTTTACGCACCGGTTGCTGAGCCTTGCTGATCAGAAACGTGCTGTTCAAAATGATGGTCAAAAAAAGTAATTTTTTCATAGTTTTTATTTGTCTTCAAAAATACGAAACAGCTTTCCAGTTTGCAGGGTCTATTCTCCATTTAACAAGTATTTCATGCTGCTCAGCACTCACAGATCCTTTTTCAACACCCAAAGCAATTAGCGTAGAATAATCGGTCAGCGACCTGGTTTCAACGCCTTCTGCCGAAAATGCACGGGCCGCTTCATCGAATCCATAATTAAATATAGAAACCAATCCGGCAACCTGCAAGCCGGCGGATCTGAGTGCCTGCACAGCAGCCAGGCTGCTTTTACCAGTGGAAATCAGGTCTTCAATCACGACTACCAGTTTTCCTTCTTCATAAAATCCCTCAATCTGATTTCCCATTCCGTGTTCTTTGGGCTTTGCACGAACATAAATAAAAGGCAATTTCAACTGGTCGGCGGCCATGGCACCCCAGGGAATGCCTGCGGTGGCAACCCCCGCCAGGTAATCTGCGTCCGGAAATTCTTCAAAAATCCGATTGCACATTTCGGATTTAATAAACTCCCGGATATGTGGAAAAGAAAGTGTTTTACGGTTATCGCAATATATCGGACTTTTCCATCCCGATGCCCAGGTAAATGGTTTTTCCAGATTGAGTTTGATGGCCTGAATTTCCAGGAGCTTCTCCGCGACTGCTTTTTCGTTGGTCATGGTGTGAAGATAAAAAATTCCATTTGTTTCCGTCCATCTGCCTTCTGTCTTTATCTTTACTCCATCATGATTATATCAAAAAAGGTTTTGATTCAGGCAGCAGGCGGACTGGTAGAGAATGAAAAAAGCGAAATTCTTTTTATGTTCCGCAGGGGGAAATGGGATTTGCCCAAGGGGAAACTGGATCCCGGAGAAACGCTGGAAGAATGCGCGTTGCGGGAGGTGGAGGAAGAAACGGGAGTCGGGCAACTGAATATTGAAAAATTTCTTCTGACTACTTTGCACGAGTATGAAGAACTTGGCAAAGTGATTGAGAAAAAAACACACTGGTATTATATGCGGTCGAACAGTCTCCAGCCGCTGGTTCCGCAAACGGAAGAAGACATTACTGAATTGCGGTGGTTTGGTTCCGGGGATTTTGGAATTGTACTTCGTAACACCTATCCGGCTATTGTGGAGGTATTAAGAGCGGGAGGACTTTTGTAAAGTCTGGAGAGTCTGGAAGTGTGGAAACTATAGAAGTTTTTTCTTCTTAACAAATACTGTTAGTCGGCTCACACAAATCAGTTTTTCATTTTTATCGATTATTTTGATATCCCAGACATGAGAGGACAGACCGATATGGAGTGGCAGGGCTGTTGCGGTTACAAAACCCTCTTTAACGCTGCGCAGATGATTGGCGTTGATTTCCACACCAACCACATAATAAAATTCCGGGTCTAACACCAGGATGGAGGCAACACTGCCGATGGTTTCAGCCAATGTGGCTGAGGCACCACCGTGCAACAATCCATAGGCCTGACGGGTACGATGATCAACCGGCATCGTAGCTTTCAGATAATTCTCTCCGATTTCAGTGAATCGAATACCCAGCAGTTCATTCATGGTATTATCCGAAAACTGGTTTAGTTTTTCAACATCAAAATCTTTTTTAAACCAGATGGACATTTTATCGTTTTATTTTTATTCCTTGATTACAGTCGTTGTTCGTTGGGCGTTCTTCTTAAAATATCCTACACTTTCAATTCGGCGTCTTTGATTGAATCTGCGACGACCGGTGGTAAAAACTGCGTTACGTCCCCGCCATTGCGCAATACATCGCGTACGAGTGTTGACGCCACGGAAGTATATTGAGGAAGACAGGTTAGGAAAACGGTTTCAATCTGAAAATCCAGACTGCGGTTCATATCCGCGATGGCTTTTTCATATTCGAAATCGTTCACATAGCGTATGCCGCGAATAATATAGTGTGCGCCTACCTGCTGGCAGCATCGGATCGTTAATCCATCATATAATACGGCGTCCACGCGCGGATTGTCCTTATAAATTTCTTTGAGCCAGGCGATACGCTGCTCTTCTGAAAACATCGGCAGCTTGTTTGCATTTCTTCCGATTCCAATAACCACTTTATCAAACAGACTCAGAGATCGATTGATGATATCAACGTGTCCGATCGTGATCGGATCAAAAGTGCCTGGAAAAACTGCGATCCGTTGCATACGATTATTTAAAGATTAGAGATTCGTTGCTTTGCCGGCCAGTAAATAAAGAACAGCCATCCGAACGGCGACACCATTTTCTACCTGTTGAAGAATAATAGACTGTTTGCTGTCTGCCGCATCACTATCCAGTTCAACGCCCCGGTTGATGGGTCCGGGATGCATGATCACAATTTCCTTCGATAACCCATCCAGCAATTTTCGGTTGATGCCGTAAGCCAGACTGTATTCTCGCAACGAAGAAAACAAAACCTGATTTTGTCTTTCGAGCTGAATACGCAAAACATTGGCCACATCACACCATTCCAGTGCTTTCTTCAGATTATATTCCACCGGAATTCCAAATGCTTCAGTCATATGAATCGGAATGAGTGTCGGAGGGCCTGCCACCATCACTTCTGCACCCATTTTCTTCAGCAGGTAAATATTACTGAGTGCCACCCGGGAGTGCATGATGTCACCGATAATAGCCACTTTTTTTCCTTCCAGCGATCCCA
>Ga0206961_1111_pt1 | contig 18477 bp, 10 predicted proteins | sample Alteio_BWOrgHeat_30_FD_153238 | JGI IMG/M metagenome (GOLD analysis project Ga0206961, IMG submission 153238) | Enriched cells from forest soil in Barre Woods Harvard Forest LTER site, Petersham, Massachusetts, United States -... | ecosystem: Environmental > Terrestrial > Soil > Temperate forest >...
TAGTCTTCAGACAACACGCGAAACCGTCGCTTTCGACCGGGGACTCAACCTCGAAGATCTTCTGTTTCGATATGGTGTTCGCATCAACCAGGATCTGATCGAAGACATGCAATGCGGCAGTATTAACCTGGTGGTCGGAAGTCAGGGTGGTAAACCGCAATTCCAGCTGCTTCCCTGGCCATATTATCCCCTGCTAGACGGAAGCCCGAATTCACTGATCACAAAAAAACCTCGATCCGGTTTATTCCGGGTTTACCAATTCTATTGATACCGTAAAAGCGAACGATATCCGAAAAACCATTTTACTACAGTCATCTCCCAATGCGCTGACGGTTGCTACTCCCGCGCTGATTTCATTGGAAATGGTAAAAACAGCCAGTGACCCCAAGCTCTTCCGACAGTCGAATATTCCGGCGGGAGTTATACTCGAAGGCAAATTTCAATCACTGTATGCAAACCGGTTATCGGCTGCAGCGGAAGACAGTTTAAGAGGATTTAATCAGCCGTTTTTGAAATCTGGTATTAAAGACGCGCGCGTGGTTGTGTGCGCTGACGGTGATCTGGTGATGAACGATATCAGTGACCGGGGCCCGCTTCCCCTCGGATTCAGTAAAGACATCAACTATACTTTTGCCAACGCAGAATTTCTGAGCAACTGCCTGGAATATTGTGTCAATCCTTCCGGTATTCTGGAGGCCAGGTCAAAAGATTATTCACTTCGGCTGCTGGATCCCGAGAAAACGGAAGATGACAGAAGTTTCTGGCAATTAATCAACATCGCTGCCCCATTATTGGTTATTATTATATGTGGTGTGATTTTTCAATATATCAGAAAGCGGAAATATAATCATGCCGCGGTATAAAATCCATTCATTTGAATCATCTGCAGGTTACATATCTCATTTTTGGCTCGGCGCTGATTCTGGCACTCATATTTGATCTTGGTCTGCTAAGTAAAAAGGGATCGGTGGTGACCATGAAAAAGGCTTTGCTTCAGACACTTTTCTGGGTTGTGCTGGCGATGGCCTTTGGCGTATTTATTTATATTTACGACGGACAGCAGAAAGCCCTGGAATACCTGAGTGCCTACCTGATGGAATGGAGCCTGAGCATCGACAACATATTTGTATTCATCCTGATTTTTTCTTTCCTGGCCATCCGTGAACAGTTTTTCGGACGGGTATTACTGATTGGTATTTTGCTGGCAGTTTTTTTCAGAATCATTTTTATTACCGCAGGCATTGAACTGGTGAAACGTTTTACCTGGCTGCTTTATCTTTTCGGAACCATTCTGGTATATACCGGACTGACCATGTTTTTTGCAAAGAAGGAAGAAACCGGGGATCTTGAGAAAAATAATGTATACCGTTTTCTGAAACGTTTCTTACCCCTGATAGCAGAAGATGGCGATGGAAAGCTGACGATTCGCCGGGATGGTAAAAAATATTATACCACGATTTTTGTCGTGATCGTATTGCTGGCTTCTACAGATATTATTTTTGCACTGGATTCCATTCCGGCTGTTTTCGGAATAACCCAGGACCGCCTTGTGATATATACTTCCAATATTTTTGCTGTACTGGGCCTGCGCTCATTATTTTTTCTGTTGAGAGGTGCTGTAGATAAATTTAAATTTTTACCAAAGGGAATTGCGACGGTACTCGTTTTTGTGGGATTGAAAATGACCAGCGAGCTGGTTCATGTTAAAGTATCTACCGTTGTTTCGCTGATCGTTATAGTGGTTTGTATCGGCAGTTCCATTTTATTATCGGTGTTATGGGATAAAAAGCAAACTTCAGCATAAAACCATTTTACCTGGGACATTCCATCCGTCATATCGCTTCCATCGTTTCAGGCACTTTCCTGCAATTCCATCAGGATGATGTCATAGATCATTTGCTGACAGACAGCCGCCGGCTGATCTATCCCGATACCACTTTATTTTTTGCACTATATGGAAAGCGTCGTGAGGGACATGAATTTATCCCGGATCTTTATCTGAGAGGTGTTCGGAATTTCATCATTTACCAACCAGTTTCCACAGATGATTACTCCGATGCCAATTTTATTCTGGTGAAGGACAGCCTGCGGGCTCTTCAGCTGCTGGCAACATTTCACCGGCAGCAATATGATTTGCCTGTTGTGGGAATCACCGGCAGCAATGGAAAAACCATTGTGAAAGAATGGCTGAATCAGTTGCTGGAAGATAAGTACCGGATTGTAAGGAGCCCGCGTAGTTTTAATTCACAAATCGGCGTACCGCTCAGTGTCTGGCAAATCGCTGAACGGCATAACCTGGCACTGATCGAAGCGGGCATTTCCCGGATGGATGAAATGAAGGTATTGGAAGAAATTATCCAGCCGACCATGGGTGTGTTTACCAATATTGGCGAAGCGCACGATCAGGGTTTTGAAAATACCCAGACGAAAATTCTGGAAAAGCTGATGTTGTTCAGTCATTCATCCGCACTTATTTATTCTGCTGACCAGCCGGAATTGGAAAAAGTTATTCTGGCCTGGCATTTCCTGCACCCTTCGCCTGAATTAATTTCCATCGGAAAAAATAAAGAAGCGACGATTCATGTTAAAAAAATTGAGAAGCAGCATGGGAGATCTTTTATCTCACTCAATTATAAAAACGAAAAACTGGAGCTGGAAATAGGTTTTGAAGATGATGCTTCCATTCAAAATGCATTGACCTGCGCGGCAGTGATGTTGCATTTATTGGTACCCGCTAGTCAATTGCAGGAACGGCTGAACAGGCTGAATCCACTAGCCATGCGGATGGAACTAAAAACCGGCATTAATCATTCTTCGGTGGTGAATGACAGTTATAGTGCCGACATCAGTTCACTGAAAATGGCACTGGATTTTTTATTTCAGCAAAAGCAGCACGCGAAACGCACCCTGATATTGTCTGATATTCTGGAGAGTGGAAGAAAACCACAAACCCTTTATAAAGAAGTAGCTGCGCTGCTTAAGAAATATCCGGTCGATCGTTTGATCGGCGTGGGCGAACAATTATCTGTCAGCGATTTATTTTTCAGCGATTCGGGTGTAAAGGAGAAGATTTTTTTTAAGACAACGGATGATTTGCTGAATGCATTACCCAGGCTTGAGTTCCGCGATGAAACCATTTTACTAAAGGGTGCCAGGATATATGGTTTCGAGCGCATTGATCAGATGTTGTCACTGCAGGTACATGAAACACTGCTGGAGGTAAACCTGGAAGCCATGGCCCAAAACCTGAAACAATATCAGCAGATACTCCGGCCCACTACAAAGATCATGGCGATGGTAAAGGCATTTTCTTATGGAACTGGTGGTTTCGAAATAGCCCGTTTGCTGGAGTTTCATAAAGTAGATTATCTGGGAGTAGCTTATGTAGATGAAGGCGTTTCGCTTCGGAAAGCAGGCATTCGCTTACCGATTGTTGTGATGAATACTGAGGAAACAGCACTTGCACCTTTGATCGAATGGCAGCTGGAGCCGGTTATTTATTCTTTGCGCGGGCTGTCCGCGTTGCAAAAATTATTAAGACAGGAAGCAATTCAGCTTTTTCCTGTTCACATCGAACTGGAAACAGGAATGAACAGGCTGGGTTTTTCACCGGGTCAGATTCCGGAATTATTGGAATTATTACAAACCGGCGATTTCAGGGTGCAATCGGTTTTCAGTCACCTTGCAGCCAGCGAGGAAGCCCAACAGGATGATTTCACACAAAAACAATTCGAAAGCTATCAGTCGATGGCGGAACGGATGAAGGACTCCCTCGGATATCCATTCATCCGGCATATTTCCAATTCTGCGGGCATCGTACGAAATCCTGCCCTGCAGCTGGATATGGTGCGTTTGGGGATTGGCCTGTATGGAATTGATCCGGCCGTTTCCGGGTTGCTGGATTTAAAGGAAGTAGGCGTTCTGAAAACCACAATTGCGCAGATCAAAGAATTAACAGCCGGTGAAACGGTAGGCTATAATCGCCGTGGTGTGGCAGATCGAGGTATGAAGATCGGAACGCTCCGACTGGGATATGCTGATGGCTATCCGCGTTCCCTGGGAAACGGAATCGGGAAAGTATGGTATAAAGGCAGGCTGGTACCCACCATCGGCAATATTTGTATGGATATGATGATGGTTGATTTATCCGGGATTTCAGAAGCCCGGGAAGGAGATGAGGTGTTGATATTTGGGAATGAATTATCTGTGGCAGAACTCGCTTCATGGGCAGGAACCATAGCCTATGATATTCTGGCTGGAATCTCGCAACGTGTAAAACGCGTATATTTCGAATAAAGCTTTCACAAATTGGAAGGGATTCGTGTTTTCTGAACTTATTATCTTTGCGGCTCATCATGAAAGAAAGAAAAATTATTTTTATCGTATTACTGATTATCGTGGCAGATCAGGCACTCAAGATCTGGGTGAAAACGCATATGCCACTCAGCCATACCTGGGATGCTTTTTACCGGTCACCGGTATCACCTTACGATAATGGAATTCATATTCTGGGCAGAAAATTCCAGTTGTTTTTTGTAGAGAATGAGGGCATGGCCTGGGGATGGAAATTCGGTGGCAATTTCGGGAAGATGTTTCTGACACTGTTCCGGCTCGCGGCCGTAATTTTCGGGGTTTATTATATACGCACGCTCATTAAGAAAAACTATCACAATGGTTATATTATTTGTGCGGGTCTCATATTCGCGGGTGCGCTCGGCAACCTGATCGACAGCATGTTCTACGGGTTAATTTTTGAAGAAAGCACCTACGATCATGTGGCAAAAATTTTTCCGGCTCACGGGTATGCCGGCTTTCTTCATGGTCGGGTAGTGGATATGCTTTACTTTCCTCTTGTAAAAACACATTACCCCTCATGGTTTCCGTTTGTGGGCGGTGATGAATTTGAATTTTTCAGTCCTGTATTTAATATAGCCGATGCATCCATCTCGGCAGGCGTCATTGCCCTCTTTCTCTTTCAAAAACGATTTGTAAAAAAACTGCCCGAAAAAGAGAACGGGGAACCGTTGGCAGAGAATGGGGAAAGGTTAACTGTCAACGCCTAAAGCCCAAAGCCCCTTCAAGCCTAAAGCCCAAAGCCTAAAACTCAACACGCTTAAAGTCTAAAACCAATACTAAGCAAAAGCAAAAATATAGACTTTAGGCTTGAAGATCGTTGTTTTACTAGTCCCGGAAAAGGGTTTTATCTATTCCAACGCCCCCTGAATTTTTGTATGTTTAGAGGCAGTCTATCCTAAACCAGGCTGCCAAATCCGATACCGATGAAAAAGTTCCTGCTGGTACTATCATGTACTGTATTGTCTTTTATCGGATACGGCCAGATCGTTTTATACAACGGTCAGTATTTTAAAATTGATACACTGTTTCCTTTATACGATGTCCCCGCACATAATAAGGGTCTCAGTTTTCCCTGGGAAATAACCTACGGTCCGGACGATTCGCTGTGGATAACTGAGGCTCACCGATACCGGATCTGGAAAATCCATCCTGGAAATAAAGGAAGTCGCATTTTACTGGATCTCAACAGCATCCCCACATTCAATTATTATAATATGCCGAATGGTTATCCGGCGCCACAGGGCGGACTGATGGGACTCGCGCTTCATCCGCAGTTACTGAGTGGAAAACCATTTGTATATGTCGCCATGGTATACGACATGTATGGTACCAGTGGCTCGCCCAATAATAGCAGCTGTGCGGGGTCGGGTTCTGTTACCAATCAACCCTGTTTTTACAAAACAAAAATTCTTCGATACACTTATAATACGAGTAACCATGCACTCGGTTCTCCGACAATCGTAATGGACAATCTGATGGGGAGCAATGATCATAATTCAGGCCGTCTGAAGATAAGTCCTGTGCCGGAATCCGATGGTCAGTATCACCTGTATTATACCATCGGAGATCAGGGCGCCGGACAGTTTAACAACGGCCTCAGAACAAACAATGCACAAAATACGGATGTGTATGAAGGAAAAGTATTGCGCCTGAATACTGAAATTGATGGTGATCTGGATGACGGCGCATTTAGTCCATGGATTCCAAACGACAATCCATTTGTAAATTCCATTTCGGGACATACCAATGCCGTTTATTCATTTGGACATCGTAATGCGCAGGGACTTGTCTGGGCTCATATTGGCGCGCAGTATATCCTGTATAATTCTGAGCATGGAGATAAATCGGATGATGAAGTAAATATCATTTCATCCGCAGAAAATTATGGATGGCCAAAAGTGGCGGGCATGTGCGATGACAATTATACAACGGCCGATGCAAACCCAAATAATGATAAGCTGGCAAACCAGATTGTTGCAGATGAAAAAACATTCTGCGTTGCGAATCATGTGAAAGAGCCGATTTTTTCTTTTTTTAATGTGAGCGGCAACAGCATTCCTTCCAGCGGATCTTCCAACTATACCTGGCCAACCATTGCGCCATCCAGCATTGATTATTATGATAAGAATTATATACCGGGCTGGTCGAATTCGTTGCTGGTAACTTCGTTGAAACTGGGCATGTACCGGCTCAAACTCAAATCGGACGGTTCAGGTATTGACAGTGCAAGTACCGCACAGATTACCGATACGATCGCCTATCTGCATGAATACCGGATTCGCGATCTGGCCATTGCCCCGACAGGCGATACTTTATTCCTTGCCATCGATAGCACCGGATCTACTTCTGGCCCGACGGGCGGGTTATCCGGTGCAACAGTTGCCACGAAAACACCGGGTCATATTCTGAGAATGGTTTATTTGCCGGGAACACTGGAGATACAGACGGCTCCTCCTATTCAGAAAAAAGAAAAAATTAATACCACCATCGTTTTCCCGAATCCTGCAAAGGATCATCTGGAAGTGCTTTGCCGTGACCTGCTGCTGCAGCCATTTTTAATTTCGATTTATGATATGTCGGGAAGAACGATTCTCACACAGTGTTCTTCAAGCAGTCATTTCATCGTGCCGCTCGAAAACATTCCTTCCGGTTTATACATATTCAAAATGCAGGATGGAAACGGAGAACTCGTTACTACGGAGAAAATTCTGGTGTTGAGATAATTTTAACCGTCTGTTTTAAGCGGTATATATATCGTGCACCATCGAAGAAAAGTTTTAGCTTTGGGCTTTAGGCTTTAAGTTTACCAACCATCTTCGCCGGATCTACCCATTCATCAAATTCAGCGGGCGTAACGTAGCCGAGTTTAACCGCCATTTCTTTTAATGTGGTTCCCTGCTGATGTGCTTTTTGTGCAATTTCGGCTGCTTTGTAATATCCGATTTTCGTATTGAGGGCAGTTACAAGCATCAATGAATTATCCACATGCTTTTTAATATTTTCTTCAATCGGACGAATGCCGATCGCGCATTTGTCATTAAAACTTACACAGCCATCTCCAAGCAGCCGTGCACTATGAAGGAAATTATAAATCATGAGCGGCTTGAAAACATTCAATTCAAAATTACCCCAGGCCCCGCCAATATTAATCGAAACATCATTGCCCATCACCTGTGCGCAAATCATCGTCAGCGCTTCGCATTGGGTTGGATTTACTTTGCCCGGCATGATCGATGAGCCGGGTTCGTTATCCGGAATAAATAGCTCTCCGATGCCACTGCGTGGTCCGGAAGAAAGTATGCGAATGTCGTTCGCTATTTTCATGAGACTGACGGCCACAGTTTTCAAAGCACCATGGGTTTCCACGATGGCATCGTGCGCGGCAAGCGCCTCAAATTTATTTTCCGCAGTAACGAAAGGCAGTCCCGTAAGTTGGGCGATATGGGCTGCTACATTTTCAGCATATTGATCCGGCGTATTGATGCCCGTGCCCACAGCCGTACCACCCAATGCCAGTTCAGCCAGATGAGGAAGCGTATTTCGAATGGCTTTAAGACCATGATTCAACTGGGATACATAGCCGCTGAACTCCTGACCGACCGTTAACGGCGTTGCATCCATAAAATGTGTGCGACCGATTTTCACCACATGCATGAATTCTTTTGATTTCGCAGCAAGGGTATCTCGTAATTTTTCGATACCCGGTATCGTAGTTTCTACTAGTATTTTATACGCTGCAATGTGCATGGCCGTAGGAAAAGTATCATTCGATGACTGCGATTTGTTGACATCATCGTTCGGGTGCAGGAATTTTTCTTTGTCTTTTAATGCGCCGCCCTGCAATACATGGCCACGGTATGCAATGACTTCATTCACGTTCATATTGCTTTGTGTGCCGCTACCTGTTTGCCAGACGACCAGTGGGAAATACGCGTCCAGCCTGCCTTCCAGGATTTCGTCAGCCACCTTACCGATGAGCTTTGCTTTTTCTTCAGACAGGATACCTGCATCCAGATTGGTAAGTGCAGCTGCTTTTTTCAGATAGGCAAATGCACGGATGATTTCCAGGGGCATGCGGTTGATGTCTTCCGCGATTTTGAAGTTGTCAATACTACGCTGAGTCTGCGCTCCGTAATAAGCATCGCATGGTACTTTTACTTCACCCATCGTATCTTTCTCAATTCTGAACTCCATATTTTTTCTTTGTAGGATGCAAAACTAATCAGTTTTTGGAACACTAATTGCTATTTCAAGCGTTGTAATCCAAATCCATTAAAACAACCAATCCATGGAAAAACCAGCCATTACCCAGTCGGGTAAAACTGTGCGTCGGACGACTGCATTAGCAGATGGATTAGATGAATATACCGGCGAATGGACCACAACAGAAGTGGTACATCTTCTCAAAAGAACACTGTTCGGTGTTAAAGTCAGCGATCTCAATTATTTTCTTGGTCTTACGATGTCGCAGGCAGTGGATCAATTGCTCACTCCAACGCCCGCGCCAACAACGGTTCCTCTTAATTCATATAGTTCGAATGGATACACAGATCCGACAGGTGTTGCGGCATGGGATACCTGGATAAATACCGGTGTTGATTATCCCGATTCAGACATGAATGAAATGAGACTGGATTCATTAAAATGCTGGTGGATCGGTCAGCTGCTGAACGAAAACAGAAGTATTCATGAAAAGCTAACACTGTTCTGGCATAATCATTTCGGAGTGGATTCACTTCTGCATATTGCGGACATCCCCGCCAGACCCTGGTATGATTATTATCTGATTTTACGTTCGAATGCGCTCGGGAATATGAAGCAGCTGGTAAAGCAAATGACGCTGAGTCCGGCTATGCTTTGTTATCTCAACGGGAATACCAATAAGAAAACTTCTCCCAATGAAAATTACGGAAGGGAGTTGCAGGAGCTGTATACCATTGGCAAAGGAACAGGATCACATTATACAGAAGATGATGTTCGTTCCGCGGCACGTGTACTCACCGGTCATACCGTAGACAGCTATTTTAATTACAGTTTCGATGTGGCTGGTCATGATGATCAGAATAAATCCTTTTCCACTTTTTACGGCAGCACCATCATTACGGGCCGCTCGGGCTCTGCCGGCGCAGGGGAACTGGATGATCTGCTGAATATGATATTCAGTAATCCGGAAGCGGCCAAATTCGTTTGCAGAAAACTTTATGGTTTTTTCGTTTACTATAAAATCGATGACAATATCGAAGCCAATATTATTACACCACTGGCAGCGGTATTTCGCAACAGTGGCTACGATATTACAGCTGTGATGTCGGTTCTTTTAAAGAGCGATCATTTTTACAATATGGCGTATTCCAGCGCCTGTTTAATAAAGAGTCCGCTGGATTTTGCATTGGGTCTGATGCGGGAATTTCAGGTAAAACAACCAGACCCGACAGATTATGGTTCATCTTACAGTGCCTGGGAGATGATTTTACAAACAACTTCCATGCTGCAACAGGAAATACTTCGTATCCCGGAAGTGGCAGGCTGGTATGCCTATTATGAAGGAACTGCTTATCATGAACTCTGGATTAATTCGGTTACTTATACCCAGCGCAACGCATTCACGGATCAGATGATCACGAGCGGCGTGATGATGAATATGGTTTCGCTGGTGATCGACCCACTGGCTTTCGCAGGTTCGCTGGCCAATCCGGGCGATCCAAACCTGCTGATCAGTGAATCCCTGGATATACTTTATCGTGTTCCACTTTCTGCTGAAACCATTTTGAGTTTGAAGCAAACGATTTTACTGGGAGGACTCACTACAGATTATTACTGGACGGGTGCATGGGATGCTTATGTGGCCAATCCCGCGGACGATGTGGCGAAGGGAACCGTGTTCAGCAGATTGCAAACGCTGTATAAATACCTGATGAATCTTCCGGAATATCATCTTTCATAAACCGAATCCACTGCTATGAAAAGAAGACATTTTTTAAGAAATATGATTCCGGCAACGGCCATCTTTCCTTCCCTTGTGAATGGTTTTACAGTGAAGGCCTTTGGCGCTGCCGGGTTTTTTGAATCCCTTGCCGGAGCAGCAGACAATGATCATGTGTTTGTAGTTATACAACTGGCCGGGGGGAATGATGGATTAAATACAGTCGTTCCACTGATCAACTATGGTGACTATCTCGCCCTTCGTCAGAATATTGCGATACCTGAAAGTAAAGTGCTTCCGTTGAGCGGCTATACAAAATCCGGTCTGCATCCATCCATGACCGGCATGCAGAAAATGTACAATGAAGACAAACTCGGCATCTTATATTCTGTAGGTTATACGGAGCCCAATCAATCTCATTTTCGTTCAACGGATATCTGGCTGACGGGCGCTGACTCTGATCAGTATCTTACTACCGGATGGGCAGGTCGTTTTCTGAGTGCCTCCTACGAAAATTTTCCTGTAGGATATCCCAATGCCACCATGCCGGATCCGCTGGCGATTCAAATCGGTTCAGTTATATCAGAAAGTTTTATGGGACCTGGTGGCTTTACTGCCATGGCCGTTCCTACGGATATAGACTTTTATAACCTGATCAATGCAACAACAGATACGGTTCCTGATTCACCCATGGGCACAGAACTTACTTATCTCAGAACGGTTGCCAGGCAAACAAATAAGTATGCGGATGTGATTGTAAGCGCAGCCGCAAAGTCTGCAGCACAATCCGCGTATCCTGCAAATAATTATCTCGCTGCCCAGTTGAAAACCGTTGCGAAACTGATTGCCGGCGGACTGAAAACAAAAGTATATATGGTGAGTATGGGCGGCTTTGATACCCATGGCGGACAAGTGCAGGCTGGTAATACGGTGACAGGGAACCATGCGCAATTACTGAAGCAGGTGTCTGAAGCGATTTCTGCTTTTCAGGCAGACGTGACGCAACTGGGAATTGGCAAACGCGTTCTGGGAATGACGTTTTCTGAATTTGGAAGAAGGATTAAATCCAATGGCAGCGCAGGCACGGATCATGGGGCAGCGCAGCCGGTTTTTATTTTTGGTGAACCCGCCAAACAGGGTGTGCTGGGAAATCCTCCCGATCTGCCTTCCAGCCTCGATGCTGAATCGAGCCTGCCCATGCAGTATGATTTCAGATCTGTTTATGCAACCGTTTTACGCGACTGGTTTTGCGTAGACCCTACAGATGTCAGCACCATGTTGTATAAAAATTATCAGTATCTGCCACTGGTAGAGGCATCTGCCTGCACAGTAGTACAACCGCCGAGCACTTTGGGTGATAAACTGATTCGAAATGATCCGAATCCTTTTATGAATTCTACTACCATCACATTTAAAACAGATGGCGGGTATACGATGGTGCAAATTTTCGATGTTTCCGGTAAGCTCGTCGCCGTGCCGGTGAGTGCAGATTATGATAAAGGCCAATACACCGTTGTTTTCAATGGCAGTGCACTGGCTTCCGGTGTTTATTATGCCAGATTGCAATTCGGATCAACGCAGCAGGTAAGAACCATGATAAAAGCACCACAGTGATTAAGAGACTAAAATATTATTTACTCACGGTAATGGGTGTATGCTTTTTCTTTCTTTCGGCGTCTGCACAGAAAGACAGCATTACCTATAATTCAACCTGTGTCAACTACAAGATTGCATTTAACGCGTCTATTTTTATGACCGTTAATTTCCCGCAGAAAGTAATCTGGAGTTTCGGCGACCCGGCTTCGGGTATTTACAATTCGGCGGGCATTCAGGCTCCACTGCACTTATACAGCAGTCTGGGAGATTACCCGGTTTCTCTTCTGGTAGTGAATGCAGGTGATACCACCCGTTTATACGACACCATCCATGTGGTGAAACCAACTGCTTATAATTTCGGGCCCGATATTTATCTCTGCGATAAAGGGGATACAAGTATTACCGCGCCATCTATCCCGGGCGCCGTTTACCAATGGAACGACGACAGTCTGACTTCAACACAGTCTCTGAAAATAACCAAAACAGGCGTGTATACCGTAAAGATTGACGGATGTGCCGTGACAGATTCCATCGGTATTTTTTACAGCGATCTACCAAAAATAAAATTGGGCGATGATCATGTAATGTGTGGCGGTGATACGCTGACATTGAATGCCGCTTCACAAAATGGAAATTATACCTGGGAACTCAATGGGTCAGTGATTGCCGGCGCCACAGAAGGACAGCTGCTTACTCAGGCGCCCGGTGGACAATACATAGCGATCGTAACGGTTCCTGGTTGCGGCACTTTTAAGGATACGGTGAACATTACTTATTCCAGTTTTGCGGCGCCTCCATTTTCTCTCGGACCGGATACTTTATTGTGTCCGAAAGAAATTTTTCCGATTACTGCAAATGTAACCGGTGCTTCTGCGTATATGTGGAGCACAAAAGAACAGACGCAAACCATTCAGGTCAGCAGCGCCGGTTTATACTGGGCATTTGTTACGGTTGCCAGTCAGTGTGAAGTAGTGGATACCGTCGAAATCATGTACCGGGGAAATAAAAACCTCGATTTCCATGATACGGCCATTTGCAAAGGAAGCACGCTGATATTGGATGCAGATTTTGGTACGGGTATTTATAACTGGGTTTCTGATCCGCCACAAAGGGATGATCAGAATCAAACCAAACAATCTACTTATTACGTGTATGAGCCCGGATTATACAGCGTGGTGGCACAGGTGGGTGAGTGTATATACAAAGACAGTCTGCATGTTACATTTAATGACAGCCTGAATTTAAATATTGGCCGCGATACGACTTTGTGTGTGGGGGAAGAATTTTTACTGCATGTAAAAACGAATGCCAATGATTTTGCATGGCAGGATGGAAGTACCGCACTTACATATGTTGTAGGCGACTCTGGCGTTTACCAGGTGATCGCGCATAATGGATGCGGGTACGATACATCGGCCGTGCACATCACGCGAAAAGTCTGCACCTGCGAACTGACGTTGCCGAATGCATTTACTCCAAACAATGACGGACTCAACGATTTATTCCGGCCGCTGCATCCATGCGATATGACAGAATACCGCATGCAGATTTTTGATCGCTATGGAAAACTGATATTTCTTTCCAATGATTTTGGGAAAGGCTGGAACGGAACGTATAATGGAACACCCGCCGAAAACGGAACCTATATCTGGATGGCCGCCTATCGCAATACCGATACCAAGGCAATGCAGTTCCGGAAAGGTTTTGTAATTGTGGTACATTAATTCCGACGCTGAACGCCAAACGCTGAACGCCCACTTGCCAAAGGCAGGCAGGTTTAACCGTTAATTACGGTTAATTCGGTTCATGAAACCATGTAATCCTGTCAACTGGGTTACCTTCCTGTTTTTATATTCTCTTCTATCACTATTCTTCACATGGCGGGAATCTGAAAATTTATTCAGCGTTATACAATGCGTATTCATTTTCAGATTTGAAAGAAAAATATTATTATGAAAAAGCAAGCCTTTCTGTTCGCAATGGTTCTCTTTTCTGCATATACCAGTCTGGCACAGGATCCGGGATGGCCAAGACAGCTTACCAGCAATGGCTCTGTACTTATTTTATATACGCCACAGGTGGAGGATTGGCAGCAATACCAGACGCTGAATTTCAGAATGGCATTTTCTCTTACACCTTATCAGGGGAAACAGGTAGTTGGTGTTGTTTATATCAATGCAACGACAACCGTTGATACCTACAATCACATGGTGAGCATTTTCAACATGAATATCACCGATGTACATTTTCCCGGCATGGATGAGACTACCGCCGCTTCCATGGGTCAGGTGATTCGTGGTTTTCTGGATGTGACCAAGACTGTAAATATTTCGATGGAGAGAGTGGTAGCGTGCACTCCCAAACCACAATCCGCTTCAACTACAACTGTCAACAATGACCCGCCGACTATTTTTGTAAGTAATGTACCTGCCATTATGCTTCAGCTGGAAGGCCAGCCTGCACTGACTGATGCAACCAAAGGGGGAATTAAATATGTTTTCAATGCAAACTGGCCGGTATTCTTTGATCCGAAAACTTCAAACTATTTTCTTTACGACAATCTCGAATGGCAGACCGCGACGCAATTATCCGGTCCCTGGACATTTACTTCAACACTTCCTTCATCTCTTACCAGTTTAACTTCTAACGCCAATTGGTCGGGCCTTTTAAAAGGAGCCATACCAGCAGTGGCCTGGCAGAATACCGCCATGCCAAAAATATTTTATTCTACCTCTCCGGCTGAAATCATATTATTTCAGGGAGCACCTGCTATGTCGGCCATAGCAGGAACAAGCCTCAGCTATGCGACCAATACAAAAAACAGTGTATTTTTTTCCAGTGCAACCAATCTTTATTATTACCTGGCCGCCGGAAGATGGTTCAGTGCGGGCAGCATGAACGGGCCATGGACATATGCAACGCCTGATCTACCTGCTGACTTTGCAAATATTCCAGCCAGCAGTCCGGCTGCGGGCGTGCTGAGTGCGGTGCCAGGAACAGATGAAGCGGCTGATGCAGTTATGATTGCCCAGATCCCGACAAAAACAACCATCGACCCCAGTGCGGCGCCTCCTGTTACCATCACTTATTCCGGAGCACCCCAATATGTAGTCATTGATGGCACCAGTCTTTCTTATATTGAAAACACTTCGGAAAAAGTGATCATGGTAAGCAACAATCAGTTTTACGCCTGTGTAAGTGGGTTCTGGTATGTGGCCACCTCGGCGCAGGGTCCCTGGGTGCTGGCAACTTCGGTTCCACAGGTCATCTATACCATTCCATCGAACTCGCCAGTTTACAATGTTACTTATGTTACACAAACTGTAACGGTAACCGGGACTGTTCAGTCAAGTTATACAGCGGGATACATGGGAGCTTTTGTGGTAGGCGTGGGTGTTGGAATGATCATCGCTTCCGGTACCGGTTATTATCATCCGCCTTACATGTATTACCCGCCCTATGGATATCCTGTTTGTTATGCGAGTGCCGTTACATATGGTGCGTATGCATATCATCCTTATTCATATTATGGCGGTGTTAGTTATGGAGCTTCTTATAATTCCTATACAGGAACCTATTCGCGAAGCGCCACTGCGTATGGCCCTTACGGATCCGCCACAGCAAAGCAGGCGTACAATCCATACACGGGCACAGCCGCGAGGGGAGCATCGGTTTCCACGCCCTATGGAACGCGAAGTGCAGCGCAGGCCTATAATCCATATACCGGACAGGCTGCTGCAACGAGACAGGGTTCCAATGCCAACGGACAGGCGGGTACGACTGCCTATAATAACGGCCATGGCACCGCAACGCAAGCCGCGCATGTAACAAATAATTACGGACAGACTGTAGCAGGAGCACAAAATACAAACGGTGCAAAAGCAGTTGGAGCTTCAGGCCCGAATGGCACCGGAACCGTTGCCAAGTCTGCTAACGGTGATATGTATGCGACGAAGGATGGGAATGTGTATAGCAACAGCGGTGGTTCCTGGTCACAGGCATCCAATACAAAGCCGGCTTCCTCTTCACAGTATTCTTCAGCTCAGACGACAGCGGCGAAATCTTCTTCAACATATTCTTCAGACCAGTCATCTGCGGCAAAATCTTCATCGCAGTATTCGTCCGCCCAGTCATCGGCAGCGAAAAATCAGGCCAGTGGATCTTATAACAAAGCAGGAGGTGGTTCGGCTCCCTCCAGTGAAATGTCTTCAGCAGCCAGCGATCGTTCAAGAGGCAATGCGGGAGCCAGCTCCTGGGGCGGTGGCGCCAGCAGAGGCGGCGGTGGTGGAGGGTGGGGCGGAGGCGGTGGTGGTGGATTCAGTGGCGGTGGCGGCGGTGGTTTCGGCGGCGGTGGAAGAAGATAATCACGTACTGAATTAATTTCCTTGGCAGTTTCTCACTTGTTGGGGAACTGCTTTTTTATTCCGGCTGACAAAGAATTGTTTTTTCAGGAAATTAAGGGTCCATTCAGGATATTTGCAGGGTTCAATATCTCATTGAATGTGCTGAATTTCTGATTCTTTTATTTTGTAGTTTTTGAAATAACATCGATCATTTCATCGAAGATTTTTATGAAAAAATATTTCTGTCTGATTCTGTTTGTGATGGGTGCTTCACTGAAGATATCTGCCCAGGACCCGGGTTGGCCGAGACAAATGACAAATAACGGGTCGGTGCTGATCCTGTATACACCCCAGGTGGAAAGCTGGCCGGAATACACGACCATCGATTTCAGAATGGCCTTTTCGTTAACCCCATATCAGGGAAAAGAAATACTTGGTGTAGTATATATCCATGCGCTGACTAATGTTGACACATACAATCATATGGTGGCCGTGTCTGAGATGAATATCACACAGGTACATTTTCCTTCTCTTGATCCGGCAAGTGCCGAGCCGATGGAGAAATTGCTCAGAACAATACTCGTTCCGGCGCAGGTAGTGAATGTGACGATGGAAAGGATTGTAGCCTGCACACCAAAACAAACTCCAACGCAAACTACTACCATACAAAATGATCCTCCGATTATTTATGTAAGTAATACACCGGCCATATTACTTCAGCTGGCCGGACAACCTGCACTGACAGATGCAAGTAAAGGTGGAATACAATATGTTTTTAATGCCAACTGGCCTCTATTTTTTGATAAAAGCAGTTCTTCATATTATCTTTTTGACGATGCAGAATGGCAGAAAGCAACGCAACTGGGAGGACCGTGGACATTCACGTCCAAGCTTCCTTCTTCTGTGAAAGACCTGGCCAAAAATGATCAGTGGAAAACCCTGCTGAAAGGATCTATTCCTGCTCCGGCAAAGCCGGCTGCTGCACTGCCCGCTGTTTTTTATTCAACCAGTCCTGCTGAAATTATTTTATTTCAGGGTGCACCTGCCATGTCACCCATTTCGGGCACCCAACTTACTTATGCAACGAACACTAATAATAATGTTTTCTTCTCCAAACTGACAAACCTTTATTACTATCTCGCTGCCGGAAGATGGTTTAGTGCACCCGGACTGAATGGACCGTGGACATTTGCAACTCCAGATCTGCCGGCAGATTTTGCAAAAATTCCTGACAGCAGTCCTGCTTCCCGTGTGCTGGCAGCAGTGCCTGGTACAGACGAAGCAGCAGATGCAGTAATGATTTCGCAGATTCCAACGAAAACCACCATAGATCCGAAGGCGGCGCCACCAGTTACAATTACATATTCCGGAGCGCCCAAACTGGTCGCTATTGACGGTACATCGCTTTATTATATTCAGAATACGACGGATAAAGTGATTGTAGTGAATAATAATTCATACTATGCGTGTGTGAGTGGTTTATGGTACAATGCATCAACTGCGCAGGGTCCCTGGGTTTTATCTACTTCGGTCCCCCAGGTTATTTATACCATTCCTTCCAGTTCGCCGGTATATAATGTGACTTTCGTAACGCAGTCTGTGACTACGGCCGGAACGGTTCAGGCAAGTTATACCGCGGGATACATGGGTGCATTTGTCGTGGGAGTCGGTGTCGGTATGATCGTCGCATCAGGCACCGGATTTTATTATCCGCCTTATATGTATTATCCACCTGTGGGATTTCCTGTTTGTTATATGGGGGCTATGACTTATGGTGCCTACGCTTATCATCCTTATGGATATTATGGCGGGGTAAGTTATCACGCGTCTTATAATTCTTATACGGGAACCTATGCCAGAAGTGCCACAGCATATGGTCCTTATGGATCGGCAACGGCGCGGCAGTCATATAACCCTTATACCGGCACAGCTGGCAGAAGTGCTTCTGTATCCACGCCATACGGTACAAGAACTGCCGGACAGGCTTACAATCCTTATACTGGTCAGGCAGGTGCCACCAGGCAGGGATCGGGTGCATACGGTCAGGCTGGGACTTCCGTTTATAACAATGGCAGAGGTACAACAACACAAACGGCTCACGCTACAAATAATGCCGGTCAGACGGTTGCCGGGGCAAGAAATACCAACGGAGGAAAGGCCATTGCCGCCAGCGGTCCAAATGGCAGCGGGGGCGTGGCCAAAGCAGCCAACGGGGATATGTATGCCGCCAAAGATGGAAATGTTTATAAAAACACCGGC
>Ga0206961_1112_pt1 | contig 18460 bp, 11 predicted proteins | sample Alteio_BWOrgHeat_30_FD_153238 | JGI IMG/M metagenome (GOLD analysis project Ga0206961, IMG submission 153238) | Enriched cells from forest soil in Barre Woods Harvard Forest LTER site, Petersham, Massachusetts, United States -... | ecosystem: Environmental > Terrestrial > Soil > Temperate forest >...
TTCGGTTATATCGGAGGGATGTTCGCAATCCTTCGTCTCTGTTTGGGCTCAATCGTCCATCTATTTTGGTCTCCTCGCAGCCTAAAGCTCGAAAATCTTGCCCTGCGGCAACAACTCGCCGTGTTCAAGCGTCGGAATCCTAGGCCAAGGCTGAATGTCGTCGACAAATTGTTTTGGGTGGCGGCCTGCCAAATCTGGTCTGAGTGGAAGAACTCGTTGATTGTCGTCACGCCTGACACCGTAATCGGCTGGCATCGGGCCGGCTTCCGCTTGTACTGGAAGCTGGTCTCGAGGGTCGGGAGACCAGCCGGTCGGAAAATACTTCCGAAGGCCGTAAGGGATCTGATTTTCCGCATGGTCGACGAGAATCCTACTTGGGGAGCCCCGCGTATTCACGGAGAACTCCTTATGCTTGGTTTCGACATTTCGGAGAGAACGATCTCTCGATGGATGCGGCGCGCTCCTAGAAACCCCGAGCCGGCGAGGCGATGGCTCGCGTTCTTGCGTAATCACCATGAAGCAATCGCTGCCATGGATTTCTTCACAGTCCCAACGCTCACCTTCGGCGTGCTGTACTGCTTCGTCGTGATTGGCCATGACCGACGGACGATTCTGCACTTCAACGTCACGAAACATCCCACGAGCATGTGGATCGTGCAGCAGTTGCGACAGGCTTTTCCGTTCGAATCGGCTCCCCGGTTCCTAGTCTTCGATCGCGACGCCAAGTACGGCTTTGCGGTCCCAATGGCGGGATCATGTCATCGCGATCAACGAGCAACATCTGAAACGGCTTTTAGCCGACTACGTTCGTTACTATCACGAAGACCGAACGCATTTGGGACTCGGGAAGGAAACGCCGGTCGGCAGGACACAGTCTGCGGGTACTGGGCGAGTCCTCTCCTTCGAACGACTCGGTGGGTTGCATCATCGTTACGAGCGAGCTGCCTGACCCGACCTGGTTTCTTCACCTACATCCTTATATATACCCACGCCCAACGTACTCACGTGTGCGTCCACAGCATTGGATGTATATGATCTTTACAGTTTCTTCGATTGCTATGGACTGTCTGTTTGGGATATTGCGACCGAGATGCGCACCGTTTGTGGTCCGGACTAGATTTTGGCGAGGGACAGCTTAATTGCAGTTGCGTATAAAAGCCGGCCGATGGCAAGTTCACTACTGTTTGGTAAATCCCGTTCGCGACCGAGTCGACGAGCTTATACCGCGTTCAATTGCGTCACTATTGATATATATAGGTAGTTATAAATACCATAATATCATGCAGTAATAGTACGTAAGGGTTGGACGGTTATTCAATTGTTGAGTAGGTTATCGCGAAAGAACTCTTCGCTCGGCTCTGGTTTTTGCATGCCTCGGATCGAGAACATTCGCAGCGCAATATCCATGCACACGAGCTGTTCTTACGAAAAAGCGCAGAAAACGCACTCTCATCGCCGTTCAAATCGCCATTTGGTTGTGGCGATTCATGAAAATGCGTCGACTTCTGCTCGGTGTTCGTAGCAATCATGGAATGTTGGCCATCTGCGGGGCACATCGGTGAGTACACAGCATTCCAAGTGTCCTGCGTCTTGTTTATATATGAGCCACTTAGAATTAGATCAAATATACAGCGGAGTAATTTGTGGCCCAAACCAGCCGCGCGCTTTTATTTCCAAGCAAAATCTCCTACAAAGATCCTTTGTCTCGTGACTGCGTTATTACCCGTCGCAGTTTTCCACGTGATCTCTTAGGGGGATGTCGATGCAAGTGCATAACCCTGCTCGGAATCGCACGACACTTTTCGTCAAAGCAGTAATAGGAACACTCATCGCCTTTGGGATATCAGCGATTGCCTGCAGCGCACAGTCGGCTTCGTCCACAACGACCGCAAGCGCGCCGAAAGATGCTCAAGCACTCGCCTTGATCCAGAAGACCCTTTCAGTGCTAAATGGCCCCCTTGGGGTCGTGAACGATGTCGTCATTTCAGGAACGGCCACCCGAAGTGCCGGTTCTGACGTTCAGCAGGGGCAAATCACGCTAAGAGCCTTAGGCGCAACGCAAAGCCGCGTGGATTTTCAGTCGGGAACCGGCACTTCAAGCGACGTTCGAAACATCGACCAACGGAACGTGCCTCACGGTTTTGCGGTATCGAAAGACGGCAGCGTCCACAATCAGGCCGGACACAACACTCTGACAGATGCTGTATGGTTTCTGCCCTCTCTGTCGTTTCTTTCCAAAGCTTCTAAGCCAACGACAACGGTCTCCTATATTGGCCAGGAATCGCGGAACGGTATATCCGTGCAGCATATTCGTCTCGCCCTTCAGAATCCGAGCCCCAAAGTTCCGACCATTGTTAACACACACATTGGATGGCTGAGTCAAACGGACTTTTATTTGGATCCTGGATCCAGCCTGCCGGTCGCGGTGACATTCAACATTCACCCAGACGAAAACGCTTTAGTCGCGATCCCTGTAGAAATAGATTTTTCGGACTACAGAGCAATAGGTGGCATTCAGGTTCCGTTCCGAATCAAGAAGCTGGTCAACGGAACACTATTTGACGACATCACCGTTCAAACGGCTCAAGTCAACACCGGTCTTACGGCCCCCGTCTTCGCAGCTCAATAAGGTTCAGCGAGGTTCCAAATGCGCAGAAGACTTGTCACATGTCTATGCTTGTGCGTCACGTTGTTCTTTGTCGTTGCCGGTTGCGCTTTCGGTCAAGTCACAACGGGAACCCCTCCGTACAGCGTTTCGCAGGGAGGGCCAGACAAGGTTGATCCTGCCAATCTAAACTTGCATTTGACGATACCGATCCTCTCGAAAGCCGGCCGGAAAATCTCGCTTGTTGTCCCGCTTGGTTATGATTCTTCGATCTGGACGCCTATCAATCACCACTGGTGGTACCCAGACACTGACGGTCCTCTCTCTGGTGGTTTTGGTGGCAATCAAATTTGGGGATGGACGAAAGGTAACAATGCGATAGCGGGAGGTCTGAGCTTTTGGTGGAACGAATTACCGTGTTACGACGACGTAGGAGATGTTGTCGGCGAAACGGACTATTACAACGGCTTCACATACATAGACAAGAATGCGACACCTCATGCGATCAACGCAAACCAATCGATTATCGCATCCGGTGATCCAAGTTGGTGTGAAAACTATGATGAGCCGACTTCGGGGTCGTCGCTTGACGGCTCGGGCTATTACATGTATTGGGACGACGCAGGCAGCCAATATGTCATTACGCCGTCAGGAACCACAATCACGCCACCCGAAATGCTTTTGGGATATTCGTGGTATGGCGGCTTCTCGATCCAGGACACAAATGGTAACTATCTTCTGTCCAGCGGCAGTGTTGTTCACGATACTTTGAGTAGCACGGCCGCCGCGCTCACAATATCGGGAAGCGGCACCTCGTCAAGTCCGGAAACGTATACCTATACCGCTCCGTCTGGCGCCAGTGCAACATTCACCGTCAAATACACTAATTACAATATTCAGACAAACTTCGGGTGTTCTGGAGTCACGGAATACGGCGCGTCGAATGTTCCTTTGGTCAGCGAGATCGACTTGCCGGATCAAGCGACAAACACGTCCGACAAATATACCTTCACGTATGAGCCGACTGTCGGTTGGAGCGGATACTACACGGGAAGGATTGCGTCAGTGACCTTGCCTACAGGTGGAACAATCTCGTACTCGTACAACAATGGAACGTATAACGAAATAGATTGCGGTGATGGCGGCGTGGATAGCCTTACTCGAACTACACCGGACGGAACGTGGACCTACAACCGCTCGAGTGGAGCGACGACGATCACCGACCCAAATGGAAACAATACGGTTATGGATTTTCTCGGTGTCTACCCAACCGCGATTTATACTTACAGTGGAACATCTACTCTCTTAAAGAGCACCTACATCTGTTACAACAGCACGCTTTCCAGCTGTAACTCATCTTTCAGTCTGCCGATCACTAGCAAGGCTCAATATATTCAGTGGCCAGGTAGTGGAGGTCTCGAATCGGAGACAGTCACTGTTTATAATACACACGGCCTGGTGACCGAGGTCGACGAGTATGCGTACGGTGCTGGTTCACCCGGTTCACTTCTGCGAAAGACGCTCACAACATACAACACTACGCTGACGAACAACATCCTGGACAAACCATCTGAAATTAAAATCGAAGACGGGTCGAGCGCCGTAATGGCCGATACTACTTATTCCTATGATGGATCTTCGGCGACTGCCACTTCTGGAACTCCTCAACACAACTCGATTTCCGGATCTAGAGGCAACGTGACGACGGTAAGCACGCTCGTCAGCGGATCGACGTATCTGAGCAAAACGTTCAGCTACTACGACACAGGAAACATATATCAAGCAACGGATGTAAATAGTGCGGCAACCACATACAACTACAGCTCGGCCTCGGCGTCCTGTGGAAATTCGTTTCCAACCTCGATTAGTGAACCGCTAAGCCTCTCGAAATCGTTCACTTGGAATTGTGTCGGAGGTGTCCGGACTTCTGTTACCGACGAAAATGGAAACAGCTCTTCTTCGACCTATTCCAGCAACGCGTACTACTGGGTTCCTGACTCCGAAACCGATGCGCTATCAGACGTGGCTAGCTACACCTACACCCCTAACTCGACTGAACTTGCGATGCCTTTCAATAGCGGTAACTCCACCGTCGACGAACTTGTAACAATCGATTCGCTAGGGCGCACTCACGTCTCGCAAGCAAAGGAAGGGCCTAGTTCAAGCATCCTTGATTCGGTCGAAACGGATTATGATGACATGGGACGACCGGATCGGACGACGCTGCCGTATAGCACGACGACCGCCGGAGGCACGAGTTCCACAGCGCCGGGGACCAGCACGACCTACGATCCTCTGGGCCGCAAGACCGGTGTTACCGACAGCGGTGGTCTGAGCGTCAGCTTTAGCTACACACAGAACGACGCGTTGAAGACAGCCGGCCCCGCGCCAACCGGTGAGAACACCAAGAAGAAACAATACGAATTTGACGCGTTTGGCCGGCTTATCTCCGTATGCGAAATCACGAGCGGCGCCGGAAGTGGTACCTGCGGGCAGACAAACTCTCAAACGGGTTTCTGGACCGAATACAGCTATGACGTGAACAACAACCTTGCCGGAGTTACCCAAAACGCGCAAGCCTCTTCGATATACCAGCAGACGCGCTCTTACTCCCACGACAACCTGGGTCGTCTGACTTCTGAGACCAACCCTGAAAGTGGAACCACGAATTACGTGTATGACACGGATTCGACTTGCGGCACTTACACCGGAGACTTGGTCAAGAGGACCGATAACATCGGGAACATCACATGCTACGCGTATGACAGCCTGCACCGTATGACGAGCATGACATACCCAAGCGGTTCTTACGCGTCGGTTACGCCTAGTCGCTATTACGTTTACGACTCGGCCACCGTCAACAGCGTCTCGATGTCAAACGCCAAGATGCATCTTGCCGAAGCCTACACATGCACGTCCTGTCCCGGTACAAAAATCACCGATTTGGGTTTCAGCTATGACGCCCGCGGACAAGTCAATGACACGTACGAGTCGACTCCCCATTCGAGTGGGTACTACCATGTCTCAGCCGCGTATTGGGCAAACGGCGTCGTCAAGCAGCTGAGCAACCTGTCGGGGCTACCGACGATCACCTACGGCGTGGACTCTAAAGGCCGCGGCAACACCGTCACGGCATCTTCCGGGCAAAATCCTGTCACCGCCGTCAGTTACAACGTAGCGAACAGAATCACCGGCATCACCTTCGGCTCGTCAGACAGCGATTCGTTCAGCTACGATCCCAACACTAGCCGGATGACGCAATATACGTTCACCGTAAACGGGTCCTCGATGACCGGCGCCTTAACTTGGAACGATATCGGTACTCTGGCTAGTTTGGCTGTTACTGACCCATTTTATTCTGGTGGCAATCAGACTTGCTCATTTACGCACGATGATCTGATTCGGATCTCTGGCGTGAACTGCGGTTCGGTGTGGTTACAAACATTTAGCTTCGATCCCTTTGGAAACATCGCCAAGAGCGGCAGCGGCTCATTCGCACCGACCTACTCATACAGTACAAACCACATGACTTTGATTGGAAGCAGCACGCCATCGTACGATTCCGATGGCAATGTGACCAACGACTTCCTCCATACGTATGCTTGGGATTCCAACGGACGGCCCGTCACCATCGACGGTGTTGGCGCAACGTACGACGCGTTGGGAAGAATGATAGAACAGAATCGTAGTAGCGCGTATACGGAAATCGTCTATGCACCTGCCGGCGGGAAGCTTGCGCTGGTGAGCGGAACAACTCTTCAGAAAGCATATGTGCAGCTTCCGGATGGGGCAATGGCCGTTTACAACTCCAGCGGGCTGGCCTACTACCGCCACACCGACTGGATAGGAAGCTCGCGCTTGGCTTCAACGCCAAGCCGAACAATCTATTTCGACGGGGCATATGCGCCGTATGGTGAATCGTACGCCGCAAACGGCACCTCAGATCTCTCGTTTACCGGCATGAATCAGGATACCGTATCGAATCTTTACGACTTTCCAACTCGTGAATATGGCATTCAAGGTCGCTGGCCATCGCCAGACCCAGCGGGACTCTCGTCTGTACATCTGAAGGATCCGCAGACCCTGAATCGCTACGCTTATGCTCGGAACAATCCGCTCGCCTTGGTTGATCCGAACGGGGAGGACAGTTGCAACGATTACGGTTATGACTTTGCAGACTGCTACAGTTTCTGTCCTCAATGTGATGATTTTAACCAAGGTAGCGGCGATGGGGGCGGGAACAATGGAGGAGATGTAGGCACAGATGAGAACACAGATCCAGGTAATGACCCGACGCCTCCGGCTTTGCCGCCTCCATCGGTTGATGGCGATACCTGCGCGGTTACAGATTGCTTGGCCTCCGACGGACCTCCGCCACCGTTGGAACCTCCACCACCACCGCCGGGGACTCCTTACGATTCATTTGTGGTAGGAATCTGCGGTCCGGCGCCGTGTACGGAACCGTCCCAGCCGCCGGTAATAACGCCGCCGACCGTTCCCGACGACGTCATCAATTTCTTCAAGGTTCTAGGGGAGCCGGAAGATCTTCTGTTGGTGAATGTCGCAGCGCCTGTGGTCATGGTTGGCACCGGCTTTACACTAACCTACCAGGTGGGGGAGGCCCTAACAGGCGCCGCGTGCTTTAGCGATCCAGGTGGATGTATCATTGCCGCAGTGGTGGCCGTTCCAGTTGTTGCGGCAGCTGAAGCTGTGATAGCGTATGGGACATATGAGTACATGAAACACTGGCCATATATTCCATAAGGGTCCAAAGCACATGTGCAAAAACGAGAGCATTTGGAAGCTTCCTCGGAAGGTCTGGTGGGGGCTTCTTCTGGGAGTAGTCTGGATTTCTATCCTAGTTTATGTCGTGCTTCATATGCTTCTGAGGTTGCCATTAGCTTTGACTATTAACCCGACGGTTGCCTTTTCCGTGCTCACCGTTGCATTTGCGATAGGACTTTTCTGGTCCCTCAGATACGCAACCTCGAGTTCGGGTTGTAAAAAAATCATTCTTGTTGTTTTTGGCGGGTACGGCGTGACATTCAGCTTGCTCTGCGCGTACTTTGCGGTCACGCTCAATCTGTTGTCTACACGCGACGCATTCGGTAGCTCGATCGTGATGATATGTATTATTTGCCTCGCGCTTGGCGTTCCTCTATTATTGCGAAAATCTCGACCGGATAGCAAATAGACGAAGTTGCAGAGTCGGGCAAAGTTACGAGAACTAGACTCGGACTATCTTATAGAAGAGTTGCAAACTTCTGCCGCGAGTTCCCATATAGCTCTTGGTCTTTGGTATTGCGGTCCAACAAAATTAGTCGACGTTTCAATCCTCCAAGCCTCTGGTGTACTGAACCAAAATGCGGTGTTCTCATTCCGCCATGTTTGGAAATATGCCCCCCAAGCAGCTTGCAGAGATTGTTTGACTAGCGCCGGATCACCTTCTTGTTGTCCCCAGTGGTACATATTTGCCGCAGTACAATACGTTACTCCAGTCCATACATTGAACATATGACCTATGAGACCAATCATCGGAGCGACTCCTACAGCTGGAGTAGAGTCAGGATTCAAGCAATTTGCCATTCCCATATCACCAATGCCATCGCCGTTGTAGTCCTTCAGAGGTGCGACAAGTCTTTTGAACAGCTGGTGATAATGGGAGCGCAGCCGATTTGAGTCGAGCACGGGCTCAAGGCCTGTCACATCGACAAAGCGCTGGCCCAGTGTCGCATCGGCCATCAAAGCGTCGCGACGCGCATTATATTGGTAATAGCCAAACTTCTCGTTCCAAAGTGTGCTCTCTGTGGTTTCGCTAGTCTTTTTCAGAGTTTTAGTGATTCGTTGCTCCAACACGGAATCACCTCTGTGTCGTGCCATCTGTTGCAGCGCTTTCATGCTTCCCATCCAAAGGACGGCGTTGAAAAGCTCTGGGCGCTCATACTCGGAGCCACTCCGACGGCTCAAACCATCCGAGTCGGTAATGGACATCATGAAGTCGAACGCGCGAAGAGTGGCTGGCCATGCCTCTTGGAAGAAATACTCGTCCTTGGTTTTTACCCACAACGCGTGAACGCATTGGATGAACTTCGGCGAATAATCTGACCACGTCTGGCCACCGAATGTTGCCGGCGAAATGTGGCCGGAATATTCAAATATGGGATCCCCATCCGCTCGGCCTTCGTCGTGAGGACAATGTCCATCTTTCGTATTCATGATGAAATCGGCCCAGGTGAGCAACGCGTCGCGCTCAATCTCAGGCCAAAGGTCTCGATAGCTGCGCGACGTAAAGTGACGCACGTCAAGCGGATCGAACCAGGCGAAATCAATGCTCTCCGCGGCGAAGGAAATATGCTGGCCCGGTCGATTTCCGAATTCTTTCGGTTTCGTTATACAGCCGTTTTCCCAAAAGGAGGATCCGAAAGTCGTGTAGTAGAGCTCATTGAGCGACGCTTGTTTTAGCCAATCAGGCATCTCTTTGCAAGTCAAGATTGGGGTTTGCCACTCTTCGACAGCTTCTCTCCAAATATCTTTCTTAGCGAGGGATTCTTGAGCAATTTCAAATGCTCGAGCCTTTTTTCCCGCGGGGAAATACTCGGTGTATCGTCGCGACCAGCGGGTCCCTTTGCCGAATTGAACTTCCGGAAAAAACCACGCGATTGAGAATGGAATCTTGCTGTTTCCTCCCGGCGCAACTACGACCTCGACGCATAACGCGGCCGAGGGCGAGGTGGTGCTTTTGCCGGATTCGCCGTTGCTCAGCCGGCCTTCATTCGCAAAGGTCTTCCAAACTTCAGATCCGTCACCATTTCCATCCCAAGATTCAAGATGGGTAGTGGGCCGATCAGTTGCGATACACCATTCTGAGTTTTGCGTTTCGGGCGGGTTGGTCGGATCGTTCGCCCGCATTAGAATTCCCGAGACTATGCCGTCTTGGACAAATGAGTTACTGAGGCCCTGTCGTGAACATTCAAGAAGGCCCGCTTGAAGAAATCGCAGAGGCGAGGGGTTAAGATTCCGAGGGCCAGTATACGGAGCATTCGGAAATGTAAGCATTACCGAGACCTTGGCGGGAGTCTTCAGCGGATTATGAATCAGAAATTCAAATAGACCCACAGGCAAAGAGGTTTCGCGATAATTCTCCTTAATAATCGGGCTGAAAAATTCTAACGATATATTAGTATCGAAACCTTTGTACGTGATCCAACCTTTGGGAAAGAGCGCATGATAATCCGCGTCGCCGACATCCAAACGCTTCCAAGCGGGCAGCACATCATCCGTTGCTAGCGTTCGTGCCCTAGCTGGTTTGGTTCCGACCGACTCGCGAATGTGGAAAGCAGCCTGAGAAAGAAATCGCTCCTCATATCGACCTGGTTTCATGACCCATGGTCCGAAAGAACCGCAAATGTTGTACATGAAATTTCCCGCGCCGATGCCTCCGAGGGGAATGCCTTTTTTTACGCGTGCAGGGGTGTTCGAGCCCGGGAAGCCAAAGAAGTTCTTAGGGTGTTGCGCCTCCTCGGGCGACAAGCCCACTCTTGGCAGTTTCCCAAGAGGTCTGGACCAAGCACAGGCGGGGATATTGAATGCTGTGGTCGGCACCTGAGCCTCATGAGTGTGAGACCGGGCTCCTGTCGATGATTGCGCGAACGCGCGTCGAAACCCCGCCGATGGAATGCCCGAAGCGAATAGGCCGACTCCGGAAGCCGCAGTCACAAATTCCCGCCTCGTCATCCGTTTCTTTTTCATGGCAGTCCGGTCTGCACCAAGAGGTGCGCCACGTGAAACATTTGTATTCTTACCCGTCCGTGTGAAGGGCGGAGGGAGTACGAATAATCGAATTCTAACTCCCCTGAGTGCGGTGAATCACGATGCTCAGTAAACAAAGCATCTTCCACGATCGGATTAGGATCTGTCTAAAGGGAGGGATTGTTCCACATCCAAAAACGTAGTCAGCCGTTACGGCGAAAGGGAAGACAATGGCTCAAGAGATGAGTACTCCAATGCTCGGCGTGCACTTTCATAAATTCCTATTTGAGGAGGGCCTCCGTCAGGACGCGACCGTCCATAAGATGGCCGCGCACCTAGGCGTCAAGAACGCGCTGTTACTGGTTTTTTCCGCCTTCGTATTTGCGGCCGAATCCACACTTGTCATTGTGAGTTTAATGTTCGGGTTGCAACTTCCACGCTTGGGATGGGGAGGCGCGCTCCTACTGGCTCTCGCTAGTATGGGCGTTTTGCTTCGGTCAGTGTGGTTGGAGAAATATCGCGTCCCACCTGTGCTTCCCCTCCTGCGCGAACAAGCCCTGCTTTTTTTTTCGTTGAAGGAAATAAGCGAGCTGCCGGAGGAACAACAGGTCCTTCGTTTTCAGGAGAAGTTTGTCAATTCGCTCTCGCGCTGCGTACGAGACAACTTCCAAGCTAATACAAAGATCTATTTCAATATCGAGGTTGCATGCTGCCTGATTGTGGGGTCAGTTCTGTGCCTAGTGGGATGCTTGCTTTGGATAATCGGATAAACCCGGTCTCTCACTGCTTCTTCATGTCCGCCGAACTAAGCCGCTTCTTACAAAAATTGTCTGTTAGCTCGAAAGTCGACGACTCGGATTGGTCTTGATCAGAGAGCTTTTTGCCGATCGCTGATAATTCTTGCTCGCGATCTTTTGTCTTTTTGTTTTCGATCATGTTCGTGGGCCGATCTTTCCACTCACGCTTGCATAGTAATGCACGAAAGGTCGTAGCTCAACGAATTCCGGCACGAGCTTGACTCGAACGCTTGGAATTCCACAAAAGGCAGGCAGCAACTATATGATTAATGGCCCCTCGGGTCTTCAATGGTAGAATCACTGTTCGCACGTACACCGCTCGATACCGTGCCGTGGACGCGTCTTGGGGTAGTTGCGAAGGGAGGAAGCGGCTCCTGTAAATGAATGAGCGTCCTCCGATACCTGCAGATCTCCGTCGTCGCGTCCTGGTTGAAGCCGGGCACCGATGTGCAATCCACACTTGCCGCCATCCCGATGTGGACGTGCATCACATTGTTCCCTGGGAGCGATGCCGAAAGCACGAATACGATAACCTGATTGCTTTATGTCCCAATTGCCATCGACGGGCAGACTCTGGGGAAATTGACCGGTTATCACTGAAGCTTTACAAGGCCCGAGTAGTAGCCGCTTTCGGCCTTTGGGACTATTCGCCCTCAGGCACGGCGAATGAAAAGCCAATGAACGATCCATCATCTAAATCTCGCTGGCAGACCGCTACGATACGGGAACTGTATGAAGCGCCACCGTATGAGATCGCTTTAGAGTTTCCTGTTTTCAACGTAACTGATTCTGACGTTGCCGACCTGAACGTAATGCTGCGGTCCGACGCCCTTCAGTGGTTGCTTGACACGCGAAGTCTCAGACTTGCCCCCGAGCAAGGAGAGGGCTCTTGGACCGCAGGGATACCTAGCCAACTTACATCATCATACGAGGTGTCTTATTACACGGATCAGATCGTTAGCATACGCTTTTCAGTGTTTCACTACGGCGCAGGGGCTGCGCACCCCAACCACTGGACCAAGGTAAAAAATGCGCAGCTAGGACCTCTCGTTCGTCTTGATTTCGCAGACCTGTTCTCTCGTGATAGCGGTTACCTCAAAACGGTATCGGAATACTGCATATCGAAACTCACCCGAGAGAAGGGGCTTAGCGAAGCATCGGAGTGGATTCTTCGCGGCGCCGGACCGGAGCCGCAGAACTTTTCAAAATTCAATATTAAGCAAGAGGGCTTATTCATCACTTTCGATGAATATCAGGTGGACTGCTACGCGTCGGGCCCAAGCCATCTTCTGGTTCCTGGGAATCTTCTCAAGGCGTATCTCAATCCTCATTGCTCTGTTTCCCAACTCTGGACTGAATAGCTTCCTCCACTTCTTATGATTCTTATGACGGACCATCCGCCTTACAAACGCTGAACAAGCAGTCGTTTTCTGTGGTTGGACAATCGACAGCTCGTAGCAGCTGAGCGGAGTCACGCGTGCTATCCGTGCCCTAATAAACTCGTGCGGTCAGCGCGACTTGTCTTTCTTAATGCTGCCTTTTGCCGCCTCGCGGTTTCGGTAAGTCCTGCAAAATCCGAGAGATGGTTGGTAGGGGCGGTGGGGATCGAACCCACGATCTTTTGCCTGATGCCTCAGTGTTGAGCCTGGAGGATCCGGCCGCCTACAAAATCGACTACAGCGGCGTAGACGAAAAACCAGAAGGCTCGGATAAGTGATTGAAAAGAATGGTCAGGGCGAGTGGATTTGAACCACCGACCTCCTGGTCCCGAACCAGATGCCAAAGCTCGTTGAAACTTGTGGAATTCTGTGGATTCTAACTGATTCTTGTTGAATCGTTTGCGGCCTGCTTGTTGATCTCCGTTGAAACTTGTTGAAGCTGGAGGCCTTCGCAGCTACAAAATTATCTACATCCGCTTGAGATGAACCCTTCCGTTGAGACAATTCATCGTGCAACACTTCGCGGGCATTGACCCGATCGGTTTTGAATTTCGGCGGAGGACAGCGCATTTTATGGATATTTTGCAGCCTTTTGCAACTTTTAACTGTGATGATACGGTAGCTGCAGTGTGGCCGATTTGGTGTGGTGATAGCATCCCCTAACTTCCGTCCGGGCGGCACTGGAGCTTTGTCGTGGCTGCGCCCTCGTAGGCCAAGTGGACTTTACGTAGAGGGGGAACATGAGTGTCAGGGCTGTCGCTTCACCATCCGCCTCTCGCGATGAATCGATAAAGGCTCCGCTTTGGCTCGCTTCAGCGGTCTGGCTGATCGCAGCACTCTTTTACTTGACGGGCTTTTACCAACGCGTCTCTCCCGCTGTGATGACAGACGAACTGATGCGCAGTTTTCACATCGGTGCAGGTGCTCTCGGAAATCTTTCTGGTTTTTATTTTTACGCCTACGTTGCGATGCAGATTCCCACCGGCGTGCTAGTGGATTCGTGGGGCGCGAGGAGGTTGTTGATCTGGGGGCCGCTGATTGCCGCTGGCGGGACTTTCCTTTTCGGCGCGACGACGAACTTCGCGCTGGCTTGTGTCGGGCGAGCGATGATCGGTGGAGCGACCGCCGTGGCATGGGTGGTCCTGTTGAAATTGGCGACACATTGGTTTCCGGAACGCAAGTTCGCCATGCTCTCTGGTTTAGGTTTGTTCTTCGGAAACGTAGGGGCTTTGCTCGCCCAATTGCCGCTTCGCGTGGCCATCAACGACTTCGGATGGCGCCCTGTCGTGATCGGCTCTGCTATGACCATCCTGCTTGTGGGTGTGCTTGCCGCGGCATTCGTGAGCAATGATCCCGTTGACAAAGGCTATACGAGCTATGCGCCCGCAGTGCTTCAACGTGTGGAGAAGAATCGGCTCGGCGATATTCTCAAGGGATTGGGCAAAATCTTCGCGTATCGCAATACTTGGCTAATTTTCCTCTCACAAGGCGCCGTGGTAGGTGCGATTCTCACTTTCACAGGGCTGTGGGGAACGCCGTTTCTGAAGGCGCGCTTTGGACTCCAGCCCACGAGCGCCGCTTCAGTGTGTTCCATCATGATCGTGTGTTGGGCTGTGGCCAGCCCGATTTGCGGCGCGCTTTCAGACAAGATCGGGCGGCGGAAGCCAATTCACACGCTCGGCTGCGCACTAGCAACAATTGGCTGGACCGCCTTGTTTTACGTAAAGAGCTTGTCGCTTGCGGAGTTTGCAATAGTTGCGGCGATCACCAGCGCGGCGTCGGGAGCGGTCGTCGTGGGATTTGCGTACGGCAAAGAATCGCTGCCAATCCGCTACATGGGAACCATTTCGGCGATCGTGAACATCGGAAACATGATTGGTCCCATGATCTTGCAGCCCGCTGTCGGTCACGTACTCGATAAGAAATGGACAGGAACGATGATGCATGGCACGCGAGTCTACGAACTCTCCGCGTACCAAAGCGGGTTCACAGCAATCATCGCCTGGCTTTTATTAGCATGCGTCTTGCTGAGCTTGACGCGCGAGACATACTGCAAAGGCGAAGCCTAGAGCGACGCCGGGCGCCCTGCGCTGGTATGGCAGATGCGGTAGGGCGGATGTTTTGCAACCTTTGAGCGGTGAATTCGGCAGTGACAGCGCCCAAAGTTTCTTCCACGCGGTGCAGTTTCGTCGTGCCAGATATGGGCACAATCCATGGCTTCTGAGCAAGCAGCCTCGCGAGTGCAGTCTGCGCGGACCACACGTTCTTGCGGGCCGCGACTTTCCGGAGCAAGCCAAGTAGCAAAAGAATTATCTCTCTTAATTCCGACGCGATACGCGGAACGTTGCCGCGATCGCCCGCTTTGTCGAACTGGGTATAACGATCGATCTTTCCGGTACGAAATCCTGCACCGAGCCCACTGAATCGAACAAAGCCGATGCCCAACCGTTCAAGCGCTGGCAGGCGGATCGCAGTGAGGCTTTGACTCGATGGGCAACTTGTTGCACAGGTAAGTTTTCGCGTTGCAGATGAGCCAACCCCTAGGCCGGTCCAGCAGACCATGATCATTCTTCACGACGATTTCGTTAAATGTCCATGAAATGAGCAAGGTCCCAAGAGCTGTTTTTCAAAAATAAAATGACCTGCCCGGCTAGGACGCTGATGGTTTCTGCTCCAAACGATTGAGGAGCGGAAATGACGATCAACAGCTCCTATCAACGATCCAGCGGGCGCCAATGAACATCGGCGCACCGCCTCAACAAAGCCGCTAACTCCAAACGAAGAGTTTTCTCGGCGAACGACTTGAGATGAAGATCATCGCTTTTGCTCGAATAGCGGATTTCACCGTTTCGCGGTTCGCCCTACCTTAGCGTCCTGGCACGCTTGCCTGCGCGGGTGTCGCAGCCGCTGCGGGAGCCGTTGGCGAAACCGGTTGCGGCGTTACATCTGCATCCTTCAATCCGAGCGCCCATTCGATCGCACTAAACCACATGCGCTGAATGTCCGGGTTGTCCCACGTCGCGGCGTCGTGCCCTAGAGAGGAATAAAAGACTCGACCCTTGCCGTACATCTTGGCCCAAGCGAGCGGGAAAGGAGCATCAGCCGCGTGCACTCCTCGTTTGGTCATGTCGAGCTTGCTGGTGTCCAGCCGCAACAGGACGCGGCTCTTTTCCGGAGAGAATTCGGAGATCTGATAAAACTCGTCGCGGAAGTCGAATGCGCGCGGGAAGAATTTCATTCCGGGAAAGTCCGGATCTTCGACAATGACTGGCGCCTCAGTGACTCCCCAAGGGTGGTCATCATATCGTCCACCTAACAGGTCTCCAAACTCAGGCCAATCCATCCATGCGTTGGACGCCGTGTGCGCCGCGACAAATCCTTTCCCATCATCGTGAACGAAGTTCAGTAGTTCGGCCTTCTGAGTATCATCAATAGGCACTTCCCGATGGCCCAGGAAGAAAATCGCATCGGCAGTTGCAAAGCTTGGTCCTCCGCTGGCTGGTTGCCCGGTGGTCATCTTTGGGCTGTACGACGCGATGTTAGAGTCCGTCCGGATATAACTGAAATATGTACCCGATTCATAGCCGAGGCGTTCAATCACAGACATGGCGTGCGATACAGAGTCGTGTTGGGCAATCCCGTTGCGCGTATCGGCCCATATGAGCAGCGTCTTCATATTGTGCGGCCCGCCGCGTCCGCGACCACCTCCGGGTCCCCGCTCCGCACCTCGCCCTGAAGCACCGGGGAGTCCGCCGGGCGCCTGCGCGCGAGGGTTTTGCGCAGCAGCAAGTGCCGAAACAAATAGAGTAACAATTGCGACAAAAAGAAAAGGCTTGCGCACTTTTTTCATCGAACTCCCCCAGGAATATCCCAACGCAGCGATGGCCGCGCCCCGAATGCAAATCTTGCGGATCGTATCACTCGGGTTATCGAAGAGTCGTGCTACTTACCGTAGGAAAACTGTTAACGCGTTGACACTGCGCCGCCGCCGCACTAGCATCCGCCGCCAGTTAGCAAAAAACGGGACGCCTATTGTGCCACAGCGTTCTAAGCCTTCCATCCCGGAAGGCCACGGAGGTGGGGCAATGAAATTGAAGCAGCTATTTTGGGGTGGTCTGTCAGTATTGCTTCTCTGCGCGACAGTCTGGGGGCAGGCAGTATCTACATCGCAAGTCTCTGGCGTCGTCACGGATCAAACAGGCGCGGTCATCGCGGGCGCACAAATCCAAATGGCCCAGGTCGACACGGGTCAGAACCGTACGGCCGTCACCGACGCGAGTGGCTACTTTATCATCCAAGAATTGTCTGTCGGGTCCTATAGTCTCCAGGTGACCAAGGCTGGATTCAGTACGTTCATTCAAAGAGGGATCGTTCTCCAAGTAGGCGTGAGCCCCACGATTAATGCGACTTTAGCTGTAGGTACACAAACGCAAGAGGTTGTAGTCGAAGCGAACGCCGCGATGGTCGAGACGGAAAACACCGGCGTAGGACAGGTGATTAACCAACAACAAGTGGTCGATCTTCCTTTGAACGGTCGGGAAATCACGCAACTTATCAGTCTCTCCGGAGCCTCATCCGCATCGGGTGGCAGCGTCGCGGACTTGAATTCGAACAAGAATTACGGAGCGGGCAACGCGAACATGAACAATGCAGTAGTCACGCTTGCCGTCGCCGGTGGACAGGGCAACAGCGTGAACTTCGTGATGGACGGCGGCACCAATAACAACCCACGAAACAGTTTGAACAACGCGCTCCCCTTTCCAGACGCTATCCAGGAATTCAACGTGCAAACGAGTTCGCTATCCGCTCGATATGGACAAAATGCGTCTGCTGCTGTGAACATCGTGACAAAGAATGGTACGAATCAGTTTCACGGTGACGCGTTTGAATTCGTGCGCAATTACCTGTTCAACTCGCGCGCAGCCAATGCGCCCGTTCGGGACAGCCTGAAGCGGAATCAGTTTGGTGGCGTTATCGGTGGACCGATCAAGAAGGATAAGTTCTTCTTCTTTGGGGGCTACCAGGGAACGATCCTCAAGTCCAATCCCAGCACGAGCACCGCGGATGTACCCACGGCTGCTGAATTGCACGGCGATTTTTCGGTGGTCACCGCGAACGCCAGTTTGTGCGGTCTAGGTAGTGGCGTGGTCTTGAATAAGAGTCAGTTTACGAACAACGTGTGGGACCCTACACTCCCCGCAAATGCTGGCAAGCAGTGGTCGATCAACCCGTTAGCCCAAACAATTCTAAATGCCCTTCCGCCAGCATCGACTACAGGGAGTCTTGTGCAGACGGCGTGCGGGCAAGTTACCATCCCGAGGGGCGCAAATCTAACGGATAAGGAAACCGTGGCGCGGGTCGATTACAACCTCAACTCCAAGAATGCGCTTTTTGCGCGCTACTTTCTTGCCATAAACGATCAGCCCGTGACGTCGGATGGCAAGGACTTTTTGGAACTAAACACGTTGGCCTATTACGAGAGGGACCAGGAGACCACCCTCGGCGATACTCAGCAACTCAGGGCGAACCTCATCAACAGCGTCCGCCTGACGGGGAACAGGGAATTGGCTTTGCGCACGGCTGTGCCCGTGCCATTTGGTGGTGCGAACCATGATCCTTCGGGGCTCACGGGCACCGGTGGAGACTGCACAGCCAACCCGAACGCAGCCGACTGCAGCATACAAATGGTGTCTCTGGTCTCCAACTATTTCCCCATAAGCGTTAGCTCCGGTGGTTTCGGAGGCTTTGTAGGTGGCGCCACAAATCCTGGTTATTTCAACACAACCTTGTTCCAAGCTGCCGACGATGTCGACTGGGTCAAAGGAAATCACCAGCTTGCATTCGGGTTCGACTACATCTTCCGGGTATCG
>Ga0206961_1113_pt1 | contig 18225 bp, 16 predicted proteins | sample Alteio_BWOrgHeat_30_FD_153238 | JGI IMG/M metagenome (GOLD analysis project Ga0206961, IMG submission 153238) | Enriched cells from forest soil in Barre Woods Harvard Forest LTER site, Petersham, Massachusetts, United States -... | ecosystem: Environmental > Terrestrial > Soil > Temperate forest >...
AAATCTTTTTTATCGCATTGGCTGTTGTGGCTATCGGGATGTTTACAAAAAACATTTTACAGATCCGCCGAAACATTCTATTAGGGAAAGATGAAAACCTCTCTAATGATCCGGCTAAGCGCTGGAAAAACTTATTGTTACTGGCATTCGGACAAAAAAAGATGTTTAGAAATCCTTTAGTGGCCGTAATGCATTTTGTTATTTACGCAGGTTTTATCATTATCAATATTGAGATACTGGAAATTGTGCTGGATGGAATATTAGGCACACATCGGTTGTTTTTTCCATACCTCGGAAGCAGTTATACATTTATCATCGACTTCTTTGAAATATTAGCCGTTGGTGTAATTACGGTTTGTGTTATTTTTTTGGCAAGAAGAAATATCATTAAGCTAAAACGCTTTATCAGTAGGGACCTTAACGGTTGGCCGCGCAGTGATGCCAACTATATCCTGATCGCTGAAATTATATTGATGACATTGTTCCTTACAATGAACACTACAGACAGGGCCCTCCAATTGCAAAACACTGCAGGCTTTCATGATACAGGTGACTTTCTTATTTCAGGAATGATCGCTCCCCTATTTAGCAATGTATCGCAACACAGTTTATTGATCATCGAAAGGACTTGCTGGTGGTTGCACATCACGGGTATATTTGTATTCTTAAATTACCTGCCCTATAGCAAGCACTTACATATCATGCTCGCTTTCCCCAATGCATATTTTGCAAGATTAGAAGTGAATGGCAAATTTGATAATATGCCTGCTGTACAGAATGAAGTAAAGTACATGATGCAGCCCGAGCTCGCACCAACGGGTGAAACAGCTCCGCAAAAATTTGGCGCAAAAGATATTTTCGATCTTAGCTGGAAAAATTTATTAGATGCTTATAGCTGTACAGAATGTGGCAGGTGTAGCGCAGCTTGTCCTGCTACGCAGACAGGTAAATTATTAAGTCCGCGCAAAATAATGATGAGCACACGCGACAGGCTCGAAGCAGTAGGAAAAAATATAAACGCCAACGGCAGCTTTAAAGACGACCAACAAACATTGCTCAATAATTATATTACAGTTGAAGAATTAAGAGCCTGCACAACCTGCAATGCCTGTGTAGTAGAATGCCCGGTTAGTATCAGTCCGCTTGATATTATTATCGAACTGCGCCGCGCTTTGGTGATGGAAGACAGCAATGCACCACAGGAATGGAACACCATGTTCGGCAATATTGAAAATAATTTTGCGCCCTGGAAATTTAGCCCCGATGAAAGAGATGCCTGGAATAATGGATAGGATGAAATGGTTAATTGTAAATGATAAATGGTAATGTGCAGAGCTTTTATATTATTATTACCCTTCATTTACAATTTATCTTTTTACCAATTAATTAAGTTCTGTCGCTCAACTTAGCAATGATCGCTGCCGTATTATCTACTTCGCCGATGCGAGGAAAAATAACACCTGTGCTGTTTTCGTGCGCACTCAGTTTCATATCTGTCATAGCGTCTTTTGCAAAAGTGATGTTGTAACCTTTTTCACTTGCGTTTCTTGCAGTGCCTTCAACGCCGATACTTGTTGAAACACCTGTCAATACAATTCCTGTAATATTTCTTTTCTTTAATTCTTCGTCTATTGAAGTAGTAGCAAAAGCGCTCCAGCTATGCTTTGTAACGCGGATATCTCCGGGCAAAACAGGAATTTCAGGAATGATCTCCAAAAATTCAGGAGGAAACTGCATTGGAGGAGCATTTCTTCCGCCATCTGTACGCGCTTTCGACGCAACATTCCCCGAAGGATCTACATTTACTATTACGATCGGCAGACCTTCTTTTCGAAAAGCCGTTACCAGTTTAACTACGTTGGTTATTACGCCGTCTATAGGATGTACCACTGGAAATTTTACGATGCCTTTTTGCATATCAATTATCACTAAAGCCGTGTTCTTATCTATTGCTGTTACCATGATCTTTTATTTGGTACGAAAATAGATAATTACCATTTGCTGTAAAATATTTTGTTATGAACGGATTACTCTATTAATTTACAAGACTATAACAAACATGCACCCATAAAATCGCTACCTTACCAATTCAAATAGATCAATATGGCAAAGCTCTTCGAACCATTACAAATAAAATCTGTTACATTAAAGAACAGGATAGCGGTATCACCTATGTGTGAATATTCGTCCGAAGATGGCTTTGCAAATGACTGGCACCTGGTGCATTTAGGGAGCAGGGCAATTGGTGGTGCAGGTTTAATTGTGATGGAGGCTACAGCTATATCCCCCGAAGGTAGAATAACACCTGCTGATATGGGCATTTGGAAAGATGACCATATTACTAATCTGCAACGCATCACAACATTTATTCATCAGCATGATGCTGTTGCAGGTATTCAGCTGGCACACGCAGGCCGCAAAGCAAGCAATAACGTGCCATGGCAAGGCGGAAAAGAAATTGCAATATCGGAAGGTGGCTGGAAAGTTCTGTCAGCAAGCGCTATCCCTTTTCATGAAGGCGCCGATCTGCCAATTGAGTTGACAACAGACGGCATAAAAAAAGTGACAGGCGATTTTAAGGCAGCTGCACAACGTGCACTTACTGCCGGCTTTAAAGTAATAGAAATTCATGCGGCGCATGGGTATCTGATCAACCAGTTCTTATCTCCATTTAGTAATCAGCGTACAGATGAATATGGAGGAATTTTTGAGAACAGGGTGCGCTTATTAGTAGAAGTAGTCACTGCCATAAAAACCGTATGGCCCGATAACCTGCCTCTATTTGTACGCATTTCCGCTACCGAATGGAAAGAAGGCGGTTGGGATATTCAGCAATCTGTTCAGTTAAGCAAGCTGCTAAAAGACCTTGGTGTTGATCTGATAGATTGTTCTTCAGGTGGAAATATTGGTAATGTAAAGATCCCGCTGGTAGCCGGGTATCAGGTACCCTTATCGGCACAGGTAAAAAAAGAAGCAACTATTTTAACAGGCGCTGTAGGTTTAATTACTACCGCCCAACAAGCAGAAAGCATATTACAAAACGAGCAGGCAGATATTATATTCCTGGCACGCGAACTTTTAAGAAATCCTTATTTTCCTTTACAGGCGGCAAGGTCATTAAATTTTGATATTAAGTGGCCGGTGCAATACGAACGGGCTAAATAAAAATAATAAAACATTAAAATTTTCGTTAATCTTACACATCAGTTCAACATCCTAACTTTATAAAAGTAATAATTTCCTCTAACGCATGATAGTATTTGGTTCAATAATAGCAGTGTTATTTATTGTAATATTTACTTTTATACAACAGCCAAAATTCGGTAACCTTCCTGATGTAAATCAATTGATCAAGCTTAAAAACTCTCCTAATTTCAGGGACGGCAAATTTCAAAATCTTAACCCTACGCCTGACCTGGCAGAAGGTGCTAATTATTTTACTGTTTTATATGACTTTCTTTTTAAAAAGAGCAGCAGAAATATTCCATCGCATATTTTACCATCTACCAAAACAAACCTATTAACACTGGACCCTGATAAAAATGTATTGGTATGGTTTGGCCACTCTTCTTATTTTATGCAGGTGGATGGGAAAAAAATATTAGTTGATCCTGTTTTTAGCGGCTCTGCCTCTCCTATCAGTTTTACAACGAAAAGCTTTAGAGGCTCCGATATTTATACAACAGATGATATACCCGAGATCGACTATCTCTTTATTACACACGACCATTGGGATCATTTAGATTATGTAACCGTCGTAAAGCTTCAACCTAAAGTAAAAAAAGTAATTACCGGTTTAGGTGTGGGCACACATCTTCAATACTGGGGCTATAGCAGGGAAAAGATCATTGAAAAAGATTGGAACGAGCAGATACAGCTTTCTTCGGGTTTTATTGTAAATACTACGCCTGCCAGGCATTTTTCAGGAAGAGAATTTAAACGCAACCGCACTTTGTGGATGTCGTTCGTATTTACAACACCGAGTATGAAAATATTCATAGGTGGCGATTCGGGTTATGACAGTCATTTCAAAATGATCGGTGCTGCTTTCGGGCCATTTGACCTGGCTATATTAGAATGCGGACAATACAACCAATACTGGAAATATATTCACATGATGCCGGAAGAAGTGATACAGGCAGGCATCGACCTAAAGGCTAAAACCATACTTCCGGTACATTGGTCAAAATTTTCATTATCCCTTCATGCATGGGATGAACCCATTATCAGAATAACAGCAGAAAGCAAGCGGTTAAATCTTCCTATTATCACCCCAATCATAGGCGCAGCAACGGATCTGAAGGCCATTTAAGTATAATTTTTAAATCTTTTTTATCCACACCACTTTTTTCATAATTCCTGATTTTCAACCTTTTCGATCAAAAACGCTTCATTTTTATCCCCAAACATCAAATTATTTTTAAAAATATGTGTTAAATTAACTTAACATTTGTATATTTGTATCAGATAAAAAATAATATAAAACATATTATAATTATTTGTTTTTAATTCACACCCTATCTCTTGGTTCCTTGACATAAGAATTTAATACTTATCAGTACTGATTTTTATGATCATTTGTCGGAATTTTTGCTTTGCTTGCCTATTTGAAATGTGAAATTGATCAGTAAGATTTATACATCTTAATTGAAGAAAATGAACAAAAATAATAGATTAAAGTAAAACAATATATCTAACCATTAAAAAGTAAACCATGTTAAAAAAATCAATCAACTTATTAAGCACGGTAGTTCCGGCATTAGTAATTGCGACTGTAGGTATTTATCTTATAGTGTGGATCATCAAATTATACACTGAGTAAATTTTGCAATCACTTATAGTCTGTAAATGGCTTTTTTCAAAGCCTAACAGGCATCGACAGCACTAGTAAAGTCTATAATGCATTTATGGACTTTTTCCGCCTCCGCGACAGTTTCAAAATTTTACTTTTTCAACGTCGCTTCTTCGCAACTACATAATCCCTTTCTCGCTAATATTAAAAAGACAAAGAATTGTTCTTCCTGTTACTATCAGGCAGCAACGAATCAGGATCAATCGTTACGGATTGTATTTTCTGTGTTGTAGTTACGTGAATAGTATGTGTTATAGCTTGCATCCAGGTTTCTACAGGCAATTGTAAACGTTGTTTACTGCCGTCTTTCAAAACAATTTCGATGGTTGCGGGCATGGCCATTTTTTGCAGGTTGGTAATCGTGATATCTGCCCCATTTGCAGGATTATTGTCTTTATACGAAACGGACTGTACCGCCATATCAAGCTGCCAGTTATTATAGAACCATTCTTTCCAGAACCAGTCAAGATCTTCACCCGATTCATTATTCATGGTCCTGAAAAAATCATCCGGTGATGGATGTTTATAGGCCCAGTGTTCTATGTATTTTTGAAATGCATAATCAAACCGATCGTGCCCTAATATCACTTCACGTAATAGTACCAAGCCAAAAGCAGGTTTAAAATAAACCATAGGATGACGGTACTTTTCAAAAACACCATCTGCCCTCGACATCATTGGTGGCGTGACACTGTCTTTCAATAAAGGGATGATCTCGGCTGCAGGATTTCCTTTGCCCGGTGCATATTCCGCATCACGCTTAGGTGCAAATTCTCCTTTATTAAAATTATCAGATGCGTAGATATCGATAAAAGTATTAAAGCCTTCATCCATCCAACCATAGCGCCTTTCATCGCTACCAACGATCATAGGAAACCAGTTATGGCCTATCTCATGAGCCGTTACCCAATACAATACATCACCGCTGTCATCCATCCCATCAAACACGATACCGGGATATTCCATACCACCTGCAATACCTGCCTGGTTAACAGCTACCGGCCACGGATACACGAACCATTTTGCAGAAAAATATTCCATTGATTTTTTCAAATACTCAGTCGCCCTGTTCCATTTATCGGGACCAACACTTTCAACAGGATAAACAGACATGGCCAATGATGTTTTACCATTTGGCAAATTAACCCTTGCCGCATCCCACACATAAGCCCTTGATGCGCCAAAAGCTACATCACGTGAGTTGTACATTTTAAAGTGCCAGCTCTTTGTTCCTTTACCAGGGTTTGTGGCCATTGCATTTACATCATCAACAGAACGAATGATGATAGTGGAATCACTCCTATTAGCCGCTGCTAAACGATTTATTTGTTTAGAGCTAAGCACTTCATTAGGGTTTTGTAATTCTCCGCTGCCCGCAACGATCATATCTGATGGAACAGTTATAGTATAATCAAAATCACCATACTCGCAGTAAAATTCTCCGCTGCCTAAAAACGGTAAGCTGCTCCATCCTTCCAGGTCATCGTACACGCACATTTGCGGATACCATTGCGCTACTTCAAATATTTTTCCATTCTTTGTTTCGGCATAATCCGTTCTGCCGCCAAATGCTCCCGGTATAGTATACTGATATTGAATGTTGATATTGATCTTTTCTTTGGAAGATAATTTACCGGGCAGGCGTATCTGCATTCTTGTATCATTGATGATATAATCTGCTTTAAAGGTTTTGCCCTTGAATTCAATAGATACAGATCCGAATTGCATTCCATTGGTATGTTCACTAGGCTGAGGTGTAGTGTAAAAATTAGAACGCGCATCTGCCCGATAAGTATTTTGATCGATCTGCAACCAAAGCGATTCTAAGGAATCAGGACTATTATTAGTATAGTGAATTACTTCGCTAGCACTCAATTCGTTTGCAGCAGTATCAATTGAAGCATGTAATTCATAGTCAGCACGGTTTTGCCAATACATATTTGCAGGTGCACCATTTGCTGAACGAAATTCATTACCATTTTTCGTAAATATATTTTGTGCAAATAATTCTTGCGGATCATAAATGCTCTTTTGTGCAAAAGAAGCAAAACAAACGGCAACAAAAATGATAACGAAACTTGTCTTTTTAAAATTCATTGGTAATACTATTGAATGGATGAAATGACAAAAGCCTGCCCATCTAAGTTAAAGAACTTAATGCAAATAATAAATACCGGATTGAATTTAAGACATTACAGGATGCTTAATAGCTTGCTTACTAAAAGGAATAATTTTTATTTATTGTATATTTATACTTTCATTCCTTAATGCTTTTTATGAAATTGTTACTATCTCTGCTAACGCTTTTGTGTTTTACGGTAAATGCTCAACCAATAGTATTTCATTCAATTTCCGCAATTAAAGGTACCTGGGATCTAAACTCGCAAAAATGGGAGTACAACAATGCGGCTGTTTTAAAGGATATTACATTTACTGTGCAGTCACCTGTTATAGCAGTAAGCGATTCTGCCAATTCAATCTATACAACAGCAGAGGAAACGATTGATAAACAATCAAATCCTAAACAATTTGTTTGGAAGGCTAAGGATCAAAAAAACAGAAGTTGTATTTTTAAGATGGAATATTACAGAACCGGAGACTGGTACATAGTGATTACATACGATGATGTGATTTGGAGCTACCATATGGCGCCTACCACAAACTTGCATATAGATACATTCAATCACTGATACTCCACGATCCAACCTTTTGAAATAAGCAAATAGTATATGTCGGTGCTAAATATTTTATACCAAACAATTTTATGAGAATAGTGAATGTAAAAAGATTTTTGATAATAGCCATTTTATCTTGCCTGTTTACTACAGCCAAAGCGCAGGGCTATCCTAATCTGGATTCTTCTTTACACAAATTTACTGTTGATGAATTAGTATCCGATTATACCTACTTCAGGGCATTGCTGGAAAAAGCACATCCAAGTTTATATCGTTACACTACAAAAGATTCAATGGATCATTATTTTGTCGAAGCTTTATCCAAGCTCGATCATCCGATGAACCAGATCCAGTTTTGGCAAATATTGCAGGGAGATCTAATAGATAAAATAAAGTGTGGTCATACAGTAATAAATCCCAGCCAGTCTTACTCTGACAAATATGGCAGAATTGAACATCCACTGCTTCCGTTCTTTATATACATAAAAGACGATCGTATTTTTGTTAAGGAATATCTTGGTAAAAAAGATTCTACCATTAATTTAGATGATGAAGTGTTGGCAATTAATAATGAAACTGCACAACAATTATTACAAGAACTACGGCCATTGGTTTCGGGAGATGGTTATAGCAATGCGTTTAAAAATTTCCAGCTTGAAACAGGGCGATTTAATGCTTTCTATTGGCGGCTGCATTCCACCGAGAATAGTTTTACTATTTTGTTTAGATCACCGGATGGCACTACTACAAAAAAAGTTATACAACCACTGATAGTAAATGTTAAGGGAGATTCCAGCTATCATCAAAACTCAGATGGCCAGGATGCAAAAGGAATTATGCCACCGAATGACTCTTTACACACTGTCTCCTACCCATCAGACATACCGCAGACTGCCTGGGTAAAAATTAAGTCGTTCATGTATTCAGATGCTCTTGATTTTGATACCAGATTATTTAAAGAGCTTGAAAAAAATAATATACAAAACCTTGTGATCGACCTGCGCAATAACACGGGCGGAATGAACAGTGGCCCGTTAGACCTGCTGAAATATTTATTACCGAAAAATTTTTATTATATCAAAGAACAATATACTGTTGTTGATACTAGTGAATTTAAAGCATTGTGTTATGTTAAGAGTAGTTCATCGGTTGATCCTATGACAATTTTACCAATGATACAACACCAGGTCTATACACTAAATTATCCGGCCGTTGGCCTGCAAAATCCGTACAAGCGTACCTTCAAAGGAAAAGTGTATGTACTTATAAATGATGGGACATTTTCTGCAGGATCATTATTTGCCACAGCATTAAAAGAACAAAGCGATTGCAAACTCTACGGACAAGAAACCGGTGGAAACCGCGGAGGCTGTGATGCAGGAACACTCCGATACATAATAATGCCCCGAACATTTCTGCGATTATATATTCCTTTCTACTGGGTTAGTTCTGCAAGTACAGCTGCTAATACAGTTGGTGGTTTAAAGCCGGATGTTGAAGTGCCTGTATCATCAAAAGATATGTTTTATCCGATGATAAAAGCTGCTATTAATGGAGAGATTGGTAAGTAGTATCGTTAAGAGCTTTTGTTATTCTGCGTAGTTTTTCAACTGCAAACAAAAACAATCATCACATCTCCAAATCAACAAATCACCAAATCAATTATCTTTGCACTTATGACAACAGAACAATTGAAGGATATGAGAGACCGTGTGGTGGTCTTGAGGAGGTTTCTTTGACGTCGCTAACAGAGAATCCAAAATAGAAAACGATAAACAGCTCGCGCTATCGGCGGGTTTTTGGGATGATAATGCCCGCGCAACTTCCATTTTAAAAGAAACAAAGGTTAACGAGTACTGGGTAAACATGTACAACGATGTAGTGTCGTTAGTAGATGATTTTGCCGTGCTCTTTGAGTTCTGGAAAGAGGGCGAAACAACCGAAGATGAAGTTAAAGAAGCTTACACAAAAGCCAATGCCGCCATCGACGAAGCCGAATTTAAAAGCACACTCAACGAACCTACCGATTCATTGCCTGCAGTATTGCAGATCAACAGCGGCGCAGGTGGCACTGAAAGCCAGGATTGGGCAGAAATGCTGGCCCGCATGTACCGCATGTATGGTGAAAAACAAGGGTGGACAGTCACCGAGCTCGATTGGCAATGGGGCGATGGCGCCGGTATCAAGACATGTACTTTTCAATTTGACGGACCATTTTCTTACGGCTTTTTAAAAGCGGAAAGCGGCGTGCATCGCTTGGTACGCATTAGTCCGTTCGATAGCAATGCAAGGCGGCATACTTCTTTCGCCAGCGTCTACGTGTACCCGTTAATTGATGATACCATCGAAATAACTGTTAATCCTGCCGATGTTGAATGGGCCTTTTTCCGAAGCGGAGGTAGCGGCGGACAAAACGTAAACAAAGTAGAAACCGCTGTGCGCTTAACGCATAAGCCAAGTGGCTTTATTGTTGAATGTCAGCAAGCACGTACACAAGGCGAGAACAGAGACAAAGCAATGGCGATGTTAAAAAGCCGTTTATACGAAGAAGAAATGCGCAAGCGGCAAGCAGCATTAGATACCACCAACTCCAGCAAAAAGAAAATCGAATGGGGCAGCCAGATAAGAAGCTATGTTTTTCATCCCTATAAAATGATCAAAGATCACCGAACTGATTATGAGGTGGGCAATGTTGGCCCGGTTATGGACGGTGAGATTGATGGGTTTATTAAGGCTTATTTGATGAAGGAAAAAGAAAATGCGTAATTGATTTCACGCAAAGCAAAATAAGATGGCAAAGCCGCAAAGAAAACTTTGCGGCTTTTGTATTTCAACTTGGCGCCTTTGCGTGAAAACCCTTTGTACAACTAATATTTTTTTGTAACTTGAAAAGAAAAAACTCTTACGATAAATAAGAATTTAGGAGAAAATATTATGCAATTTGGCGACTTCTATTATCCACTTCCGACAAATGAACCCGTTCTTAATTATGCACCGGGAAGCAAAGAAAAATTACTTTTAAAAGCTTCACTGAAAGAATTAAAATCTTCCAAGATCGATGTGCCGATGTACATTGGTTCAGAAGAAATACGTACCGGAAAAAAATTAGAGATACGCCCGCCACATGAGCGCAAACATTTGTTGGGGCATTTTCATGAAGGCGATGCATCACATGTAAAAAAAGCAATTGCTGCTGCATTAAAAGCAAAAGATAAATGGGCGAACCTTAGCTGGGAAAACAGGGCCAATATATTCTTAAAAGCTGCTGATCTTTTAGCAACAAAATACCGTGCGCAAATTTTAGCTACTACCCTACTCGGACAAAGCAAAAATGTTATACAGGCTGAACTCGATGCTTCATGTGAGCTGATAGATTTTTTACGTTTTAATGTGCATTATTTAAGCGAGATATACCGCGGTCAGCCAATCAGCAGTCCGGGTGTAAATAACCGTGTTGAATATCGCCCGTTGGAAGGATTTGTACTTGCAGTTACTCCATTTAATTTTACAGCTATCGCAGGCAACTTGCCAACTGTTTGCGCAATGGCCGGTAATGTGGTTATCTGGAAACCATCCTACACGCAAATTTACAGCGCGCAGTTAATTATGCGCATTTTAAAAGAAGCAGGCTTACCGGATGGCGTTATCAATTTAATTTATGTTGATGGTGCTGTTGTGGGTGATATCTGTTTTAAACACAATGATTTTGCCGGCATACATTTTACCGGTAGTACAGGTGTTTTTAATACGATGTGGAAAGCCATTGGTGATAACACTGGAAATTACAGGTCATACCCGCGCATTGTTGGTGAAACGGGTGGTAAAGATTTTATTCTGGCACATAGCAGCGCCGATGTAGATGTGTTAGTAACTGCACTGGCACGCGGCGCTTTTGAATTTCAGGGACAAAAATGTAGCGCCGCATCGAGGTGTTATATTCCGAGTAATATCGCCGCAGAAGTAAAAAAGAAATTAGTTGCAGCGGTAAAAACAATGAAGATGGGATCTACGGAAGACTTCACCAATTTTATTAATGCAGTAATAGATGAAAGAAGCTTTGATAAAATAGAAAACTATATAAAGAACGCTAAGAAAAAAGATAGTGGTGTGAAAATATTGATCGGTGGTAATTGTGATAAAACAGAAGGATTCTTTATTGAGCCAACAATTATAGAAACAACCGATCCTATGTATGTTACCATGTGCCAGGAAATATTTGGCCCGGTACTAACATTGTATGTGTATGATGAAAATAAATTTGAGGAGGTATTAAAAATTGTTGATACAACTTCCCCTTATGCATTGACAGGTGCTATCATTGCACAAGACCGGTATGCGATAGAATTGGCGACTAACAAACTGCGTAACAGTGCAGGTAATTTTTACGTAAACGATAAATGTACAGGAGCTGTAGTTGGCCAGCAGCCATTTGGCGGTGCAAGAGGCAGCGGTACAAATGATAAAGCCGGTAGTATTTTAAACCTGTATCGTTGGTTAAGCTGCAGAACAATTAAAGAAATGTTTACTTCGCCAATTGATTACAGGTATCCGTTCTTGCAAGAAAAATAAATTTATTTTAAACTTTTTTATAATTGATCTGTCTATTAAAACTGATCAGACATCTGTACCGTTAAGATGGCATGATGTTTGAATTTCATTTTCTAACCAAAAAACATACAAGTGAAAAAGACATTATTAATTGCCGTACTTGCATTGAGCTATTATACAATGCAAGCTCAAATGGGACCAGGACCAAAAGTTGAATTTGGAATAAAGGGAGGCTTTAGCGTTGCTAATATGACCGATATGGGACAATCTGTATATGATTATAGTCCAATAGCTTCTCTGCATGGTGGTGCTTTACTAAATATAAAGTTCAACGACAGATCAAACGGGTGGGCTTTACAACCTGAAGTCGTATTTTCCGGCCAGGGAGGAGTAGCTCCTTTTCCGGGATCAGACGGCTTTACCCATAATTATACAACCGATCTTGTATATTTAAATATACCTGTGTTGTTACAATATCAATTTCGCAGAGGCTGGCGCCTTGAAACAGGTCCGCAATTCGGCTTTTTATTAAGTGCAACAGAAACCGGCTACGGCGAACATCATGTTGATACAAAAGATATTTACCATAGTACAGATTTTTCATGGGCGTTTGGCGGAGGCTATATAGCAAGAAATGGCTTCGGATTTGATGCACGTGCTAATATTGGTTTATCAAATATTAACAGCGATACAAATCCCGGCGAAAATGAAAATATGAATAATGATGTATTTCAGTTAGGCATATTGTACCAATTTGGCCATTCGCGCTACGGACGTTATTAATCGAACTAAATTATACTATAAAAAGGGTTGAAAATTTCAACCCTTTTTTATTCGGCTAATAAAAGATAAATTCGCCGTACAATATTTCAATTTGACAACAATATTAGATAAGCAGCAGCTCCACTTAACCATTTTAAGACTGGCACATCAACTGATGGAAAACCACCTGAATTTAAACGATGTGGTATTCATTGGCCTGCAGCCCCGTGGCGTTTATGTAAGCGATAGGATTGTTGAAAATATTAAGAAACTGTATCCAAGTGAAAAAGTAAACTACGGTGTTTTAGATATTACTTTTTACAGGGATGACGTGCGCAATGAGATCCGTATGGCAAATAAAACAACCATCGATTTTTCTATAGAAGGCAAAGAAGTTATTTTAATAGATGATGTACTCTATACAGGCAGAACAATACGTGCAGCCCTGGATGCGCTGATAGATTTCGGCAGACCTAAAAAAGTTGAGTTGTGCGTATTGGTTGACAGAAGATTTAATAGAGAATTACCAATACAGCCGGACTACTACGGCAAATCGATCGATGCGATCGTATCACAAATGGTGAAAATTCAAAAAGATACTGAGACTGTTGTTTTATACTAAAAAGTATAAAATACAAATTCCAAAAAACAATAAATCAAATTACAGAACTCGAATTAAAAAAATAATTATAGCATTGTAATTTTAGATTTTTTTTTATTTTTTCACAAAGATCCTACCCTATTATGTCTAACGAATTAGAAACCCGTTGCCTATTATTTGCTAAAAGCGTAAGGCAATTTTGTCGAAGTTTGAAATGGGATACAATCAATTTACAAGATATTAAACAAGTCGTTAGATCGAGTGGATCAATTGGTGCCAATTATATTGAAGCCAATGAAAACCTAGGTGTTTCTGATCTTAAAATGCATATCAGAATTTCCAGGAAAGAGGCAAAAGAGACTGTTTATTGGCTAAACTTGCTTTTTGTTGGAGAATCAAATGAATTTGACTCTGCTAGAAATAAACTGATTGACGAAGCAGAACAGTTAAAAAAAATATTTTCAGCAATTTTACTCAAAATACAATAGCCTAGTTCTAGTTTTGTAATTTAATTTATTGCTTTTTGGAATTTTAAATTGTTGGGGATTTAAAATTTGTTATTTGTTTTTTGTCTTTGGTTACCGTAGCTTTGCTCCTTAATGCAACTATCTACCAAACACCTCTTGGGCATTAAAGACCTTACTAAGGAAGATATCTCGATCATTCTATCTACAGCCACTCAATTTAAAGAAGTTTTACAGCGACCGGTTAAAAAGGTTCCGTCACTGCGTGACATAACTATTGTGAATCTGTTTTACGAAAGTTCTACCCGCACAAGGATATCTTTTGAACTGGCAGAAAAAAGACTGGGGGCAGATACCATCAACTTTACGGCGTCAGGATCTTCTGTATCAAAAGGAGAAAGCTTGCTGGATACTGTAAACAATATCCTGAGCATGAAAGTAGATATGGTAGTGATGCGGCACAGCGCCAGCGGAGCACCGCACTTTCTGGCAAAACATATTCCTGCTGCGATCGTAAATGCAGGAGATGGCATTAATGAGCATCCCACGCAGGCATTACTGGATGCATTTTCCATCAACGAAAAACTCGGCAGCTTAGAAGGAAAGAAAATTGTTTTGATCGGCGATATCATGCACTCAAGGGTTGCGCTCAGCAATATCTACCTACTCAAAAAAATGGGTGCGGAAGTAATGGTAGCAGGCCCTCCAACATTGATCCCTAAATATATCAGCGAAGCACTCAACATAAAAGTAGAATACAATCTTAAAAAAGCATTGGAATGGTGCGATGTTGCCAACGTGCTGCGTATTCAGCTAGAAAGACAAAACCAGGTATTATTCTCCTCTCTCAGAGAATATAATATTGCTTATGGTGTTACCAAAAAACTACTGGACGGACTTAAAAAAGAAATCGTCATAATGCATCCGGGGCCAATTAACCGCGGCGTGGAAATTGACAGTGATGTTGCAGACAGCAAACAATCTATCATCTTACAACAGGTAGAAAATGGTGTGGCAGTCCGCATGGCAGTGCTGTACTTACTTTCAGGCAACAAGAATTAATGGTTAATTATTACTGATTAATGATTAATTTGAATGCTGAAATTTAGAATGATTGTAATTATCATATCATTTACAATTAACCATTAACAATTTTAGTAATGCGCATCTGTTTATTTCCCGGCACGTTTGATCCCGTAACATTGGGACATACCGATATCATCAACAGGGCAATTCCTTTGTTTGATAAACTCATCATTGGTATTGGCCGCAACGTTAATAAAGTACCTACTTTTACGGAAGACCTGCGCTTACAATGGATAAAAGAAATTTATAAGAACGAGCCTAAAGTTGATGCTGTTTTATATGAAGGTCTAACCGTTAATTGCTGCAAAGAAGTTGGTGCTAATTTTATTCTACGGGGTATTCGATACGTAAATGATTTTGAATATGAAAAGGCTATTGCCGATATGAACCGCAGCCTGGATCCTCGCGTAGAAACTATTTTTTTAACCTGCTTACCCCAATTTACTTCAGTTGCCTCTACACTTGTACGCGATGTATTAAAGAATGGTGGTGAAGTATCGCAATTTTTACCGGCAGTAGTAAACGAATCAATTAAATCTGGGAAATATTAAAATATCATGGCTGTAAAAATTATCAATTTTTAATTTATAATTCTTCATTAACTATGTCTATTTGGTTCAATAAATCATTAAAAATGCAAGACCTGGCTCCTTTTTCAGGTACAATGGCAGAACATTTAGGCATGCAATGGAAAGAACTTGGCGAAGATTTTATTAAAATAACTATGCCTGTAGACAACCGCACTAAACAACCTTTTGGCTTATTACACGGTGGGGCCAATTGTGCCCTTGCAGAAACAGTTGGCAGCGTGGCTGCTCAATTGGTGGTTGATTCTAAAAAATACAGCTGTGTCGGACTTGAAATAAACGCTAATCATATACGTAGTGCAAGGCAGGGTCTTGTGACCGGAGTTGCACGCCCGCTGCATTTAGGGACCCATACCCATGTGTGGGATATCAAAATATACGATGACACAGAAAAACTTATTTGTATCAGCCGTCTAACTATCGCTGTATTAAATAAAGCATTTTAATATTGATTATCAATTATTTAGATTGATTTACGCTTCGCGATATAATGGTTACTAAAAATATAGTCTAGATAACTCCCCAACCTACCCAACCTTTATATTTCTTTGTATGTACATGTAACTAAGTAAATGAATCTATTAGGCCAAAACAAACGATCATGAAACAAGTCCATTTTTCGATTACAGCCTTATTCGTAGTGGCATTTTTTTTTGCCGGCTGTAATAAAAAATGCGACACACCCATTCCTGTTACTGTAGATGCAGGAGCTGATCAGAACGTGATCACATCTACAGTTTCTTTATCAGGAACAGTTATAAGTGGTAGTACTTCAAATATGACCTACTTATGGACAGCAATTTCCGGGCCTTCTGTACCCATATTTAGTACCTCTTCTGTACCTACTTTTAGCAACAATCCTTCTGTAACTACTACAACTGCAACCAATCTTGTTACAGGTACTTACGTTCTTCAATTTCAAGCAACAAATAATGCCGGTAGTACAGGAATTGATACAATGACTGTTATTGTTAGCCTTAACGGTATTAAAACACTGACAATTCAACCGGGAGTTCTGACTGGTCAGGATGCAGAAGTTGATTATGTACCGGGATTATATGATGGTAATGATAAGGATGGTACAGCACCGTTTTTTAGAGTAATGGATTGGACATATGGTTCACTGGGTGCAGGAGAAGGATGGTACCGCTCTTATCTAAAATTTACTGCGCTGGATACACTACCTGCCGGAACACAAATAGCAAGTGCTAAACTAACATTATACGGAATTGATTCATTTGCAGGATTTTGGGGCAATTCAACTTATGCAGGATCTCCTTATACTCCGTTTGGAGATAACACTTGTGTACTGGATAGGGTTACTGGCAACTGGGATCAATCAACCATTACCTGGAACACTAAACCCGGCGTTACAACAACTGATGAAGTAATTGTTCCTCCGTCTACATCAAGATGGGATTATACTACTACTGATTTGGATGTTACGCAATTGGTAAAAGACATGATCGCAACACCGGGTACAAATTTCGGATTTTGCATGCGTTTGCAAACTGAGGCGTATTATAAAGAAATAGCGTATAGTTCAAGCGAGGCAGCGGCAGATAGTTCTACCGGGCCTAAACTAGTAATTACTTACAAATAATAATGCCAAATAGTAGAACATATCATCCCTACAAAAACATAGAAATAAAAATTTTATTTCTACATTAAAATACCCCGTAACAGAAAAGTTACGGGGTATTTGATATAATTATTTGAACTAATGTGAAAAAAAAACTCTTATTTTGAGAGCTAATCTAACATTACTGAAAATAATTATCTGCACAAGGAAAACGAACATATTAACGAAATAATTGCTGGATGCAAAAGAAATGATCGGAGAGATCAGGAGCGCTTGTATCGCAGCTTTTATGAATCTATGATGAATTTGTGTGTACGATATACGAAAGACACTGACGACGCCAAACTTGTTCTAAATACAGGCTTTTTAAAGGTTTTTAAAAATATAGAGAAATACGATTCTCAAAAAGCTGTGCTATATACCTGGATCAGAACGATTGTTGTTAATTCTTGCCTGGACCATATCAAATCAAAACAAAATTCTATTGTAGTAAATGAATTGCAGGAGAGTGAAATACTCCATGCAGATGCGGAAGTAAACACAAAGGTTAATATTACAGAGATATTACACCTAATTCGAAAATTACCTCCATCAACCCAAGCTGTTTTTAATTTATATATAATAGATGGTTATAGCCATAAAGAAATAGCAGCAATGTTACAAATTAGCGAAGGAACAAGTAAGTGGCACTTGAGTGAAGCAAGAAAAAATTTAAAAACACAGTTATTAAGAGAAAATATTAGTGAATGATTTAACACGATATGAAAAAGAGTTAGCTCAGGAGTTGAAGAAACTGCCTCTTCCAAACGAAGATGCAGCTTGGGACGACATGAGTAAACTTTTGGATAAGAACCACGATAAGGGCGGAGTACCACCTAATCGTGGCAATATCATATTGAGGTCAATCTTAGGCGCTTTATTGATTGGTGCTTTGTTATTTTTTATCTATAGAAAATCAACTGATAACAAACAAGTAAATAATCAAACAACTATTAGCACCGGAACAAAAGATAACCACGTAACGAAGGATAATACAAATGGTACGCTTAAAAATAAGGATGCAGTAAT